>JGI997J19993_1000002_pt1 | contig 275810 bp, 268 predicted proteins | sample Etolagbewater25m_FD_19993 | JGI IMG/M metagenome (IMG submission 19993)
GCTTCTGGTGTTACATCACGAAGTGCAGGACCTGTTCCACCCGTTGTTACAACCAAACAGCACCCTGCCTCATCACAAAGCTCTTTCATCGTAGCTTCAAGAACATCTTGCTCATCAGGAATACATCTATAAACAATCTCAAACTCACTTATAAGATAATCTTTCATAGTATCTTGAATTGCCACACCTGAAATATCTTCATATATTCCTTTACTTGCTCTATCGCTTGCTGTTATTACACCTATTTTTATTTCGCTCATTGTATCTTCCTTATCTCTAATTTATTTGTTATATTTGAACTGTAGTTCTCTAAAGAGTAAACCGCAGAGAGGATTTGCCCTCGAAGGTTTACTCTTTAAAGAACGGAATTATTCCAATACACTCTCATTTAAGTTGCAAAAAATGATTAGCATCTTTGATATATGTTACAGTAGTACAATTTAAGAAAAATGCTCTTGCACCTTCGGCATCAATGATGGCATCACGACCACCAAGATAGACTTCTATTTTCACTCCACGACTCTCTAAGTACTTAAACTTCTCTTCATCCCACTCATACTCTAACAGCTCTTTTAGCTCTTCAAGTGTGCTCTCTTTATGTTTTACTATCTTTGCATTGTAAGGTTCAAAGCACGAGTTTATAAACTGCTTCATATAAAGCTCTTTGTTTGCCTTGTAAGCACGTAACTGCAAGCGTTTAAACTTCTCCTCTTTGCTTTGAAAAAACGCCGGGGAAAAAAGCTGTAAAGTATCTACACGTTTTGATGTATCAAGTGCTTTTATAGTAGCGTTTAGTGCAGCAATAGCTCCATAACTAAACCCACAAATAGTAAAATCACTTTTTTTTATATACTGAGTAAAAAGGTACTCTTCATCTCTAAGAGAAAATCCGCTAAAAAATTTCATAATGACATTATACATTATTTGTATTGGAGATAAATTTTAAAGCCTCATAAATATTTTTTAATATTATATACTTAACTAACCTACACTTAAGCTTTTAGCACCTATAATACTTCTAACTTACAAAAAAAGGATCCAAAAAATGAAAAAAATTCTACTTAGCGCTATAGCAACTATAGCTTTATCAACAACAGCATTTGCAACTGTAAACTCTCAAACAGGTTGTGGTCTTGGTTCTGTTATCATCAAAGATAATTCATCAGCAGTTATGCTTGCTCTTCAAGCAACAACAAATGGAACATCAGGAAATCAAACTTTTGGTATTACTTCAGGAACATCAGGTTGTAAAAAAACTAAATTTGTTATGAATGAAAGAGCTGAAGAGTTCGTAGCTTCAAATATGGACATCCTTGCAAAAGAGATCGCTCTTGGTCATGGTGAATCATTAGATACATTAGCAGAGCTTTTAAATGTTGAAGATACTGCTACTTTTAGTGCTGCACTTCAGTCAAACTATAACAGCATCTACACTTCACAAAAAGTTGAAATGTCAGAAGTTCTTGACAATATCGCTACTATCTAAGTAGTTTTTTAAGCCAAACGCCACTAGCGTTTGGTTCTATCTCTTTTTTAAACACTATCTTCAGGATTTTTCATCTTACACAAATTATTATTTTTATTCATTTTTTGCATTAGTTTTTTGCATGCTTCATCACATACTTATATAGAGAAAGCTAATGACTTAAATCTTTCACAACAAAGATACTGGCATCTTTTACTTCATATGGTGGATGGAGAAAGTGAAATAGATGATGCAAGGTTTTTTTTCGCACCAGATGGAAAAACTAATGCAAAAAATGAACTTAATGCAACAATAGAAGCCTTACTTCATGAAAAAAGATTTGATGACAATTCAAGTGCTTGTAAATTTCCAGCTAGAAAAGCATGGTTACAAGAGAAGCTTGATATTACAGATTTTCCAGAAGTAACATGTAAAGAGTATGATAAGACACTATCAAGACTAGCACCTAAATCAGCTACTTTAGTCTTTCCATCAGCACACATCAATTCACCAGCATCTATGTTTGGCCATACATTTTTACGTATAAACTCTAAGTATAAGTCTCCACTTCTTGCATATGCCATAAACTATGCAGCAAATGCTAATCCAGACAAAGAAAATGGAGTAGTTTTTGCAATCAAAGGACTTGTTGGTGGTTATTACGGAAACTACTCTCTTTTGCCTTATTATGAAAAACTCAAAGAGTATAGAGATGCAGAACAAAGAGATATATGGGAGTATGACTTAGATTTAAATGAAGAAGAAGTTTTACAAATGGTTCGCCATATTTGGGAACTGAATGGAACACATTCAAATTATTATTTTTTTACTGAAAACTGCTCTTACAATATGCTTTGGTTTATTGAAGTGGCCCGTCCATCAATACATCTACGAGAGTACTTTAACTATCAAATTATCCCTCTAGAGACAGTTCATGTATCTAAAGAAGAGAAGATCATTGAAAAAGAGAACTATAGACCTTCTAAGAGAACTATTTTATTAGAATATCAAGAACTTATAGAAGATAAAAATATACACTATGTAAAAGAACTTATTGATTCTCAAATAAGTAGCAGTGACTTGCTTGCAAATAAGAGTATCAAACTCCAGCAAAAAATGTATATTCTTGAAGCTTCCACAGAGTTCCTAGAATACTCTTATGGAAAAAACTCTATGACTAAAGAGACCTATTTGGAAATTTTTCATAACTTAACGAAGGCTAGAGCATCTTTAGGGAGAGGAGCAGAACTGAAGATAACTACTCCACCTAATCCTATAAATAGTCACAGAGCTATTAGAACGACTGCTGGCTTTGGCTCTAGAGATGGTTCAGCTATAGGTTTTTTAGGAATTCGTCCTGCTTATCATGATCTCGAAGATAGTAATTATGGTTTTTTACGTGGCACCCAAATAGAGTTTGGAGATATCTTACTTTCATATACTAAAGATAGGGAGTTAGAAGTAGAAAATGCCACTATTGTTTCCATAGTCTCACTTGCACAAAGAAGTGAGTTTTTTGATTCTTTTTCATGGAGAATGAATCTTGGTTGGGATAATGACTACCTACAAGAGAATGCAAGCTTTACTACTTCAATAGGTGCGGGTTATAGCTTTGGAAATGAGTATGCTTACACTTATATAATGATTGACCCTCTTTTCTATGTTGCAGATGGTTTCACAGCTGGAATCGGTGGGAGCTTTGGTATTGTAGTTGATCATTACTCTTTCATGAGTAGTAATTTTAAAGCTACACAGCGATATTATGATAACGAGGAAAATCAACTTTTACTAAACTTCACTCAAAGTTTTCGAGTTTCTCAAAACTTACAATTACAAATGAAATATAATTATAAAGACAAGTTAATTGATTCTTTAAAAAGTGATGAGCAAACTTTTAGTGCTTTTGTAAACTACTATTTCTAGTAAGCTTACTCTGAAGATTTGTCTTTACTATCTTCAAATGCTTTTGTAATATCACTTGTTATACTATCTACTCCGCCGTTTATCTCTTTTGTAGAGCACCCACTCAAAATAAAAACCGTAGTAAAAACAACTATTGAATATCTTATCATCAACTCTCCTTATCTAAATGTTCACTTATAAACTTATTTACTTCTACTTTTGTAATACTTTCGCGTTCAAGTAAAACTGCTTCAACACTCTCCATCACACTAACTAAAGAAGCTAAAAGCATTGAGCACTCTTCATAGAGGCGTTTTAACATCACTTCTTGTTCGCCATCCGCAGGAAGAAGTGATGAACCCATGCCATACTCTTCACACATAAGCTCAACAAGTTTTTTTGCTTCATCTAGGTCATATTTCACACTGTTTGAGTGTTCACCATATCTGATGTGACAAGCCACCATACCCGCAAGAAGCATTTTTACTCTAAACTCTAGTTCTTGTTTTATAAATGGCTCATCTGTTGCAGGTGTCAGATGCTCATTTGAGAGCATCAGTTTTTCAAATGGGAGGTTATAGTATGTAGCAACTATCACTTTTCCTGCTTGATATGTCATACGATAAGATTTTTGTTTGTCATTTAACATTTGTAGCTTTTTCTTTCCAAACATTACCTTATCTTTCACCTGTTCAAAATGTTCTATTGTTACATGAAAATCATTTTGTCTTAAAGAGAGAAGTGCCGCTTCGTTGACAAGAGCTGCTAAGGCCGCACCATTAAAACCAACAGTCATATTTGCTACAACTTTAGCATCAAGTTGATGAGGAATATGTGCAAGGTATTTTTTCAGTATAGACTCTCTCTCGCGTTTAGTAGGCAGTTCGACAAAAATACGTCTATCAAAACGCCCAGCACGAAGGAGTGCTGAGTCAAGTACTTCTATCTTGTTTGTAGCTGCAACGACTATGACACCACTTGAGCCTTCAAAGCCATCCATCTCTGTAAGAAGCTGATTTAAAGTTGCTTCGCGTTCATCATTTCTTTGTCCCTCGCGTTTTTTCCCAACTGCATCTATCTCATCTATAAAGATGATAGAAGGTGCATTTTTCTTTGCTGCTGCAAAAAGCTCATGCACACGTTTTGCTCCCATACCTACATATATCTGTACAAATGAAGCACCACTTTGGTAGTAAAAAGGTACCTCTGCAGCATGTGCTACAGCTTTTGCTATCATAGTTTTACCAACACCAGGAGGACCTACAAGTAAAACGCCACGAGGCATACGTGCTCCAAAACTTTTGTAGCGTTTAGGGTTTTTCATAAAGTCTATAATCTCTTCAAGCTCTATCTTAACATCACTGATACCACCGATATCATCAAAACTCACATCACTTTTTGTAGACTCAACATTTGATGTAGGCTCAGAAGATACACTAGAGTTTGTACCCTTAGAGATACCAGAAGTACTAATAGTCACACCAGTACGCTTCTGCCAATAACGAAGACCAAGTGATCCAGCACCAAGAATAAGTACTAGAAAAAGCAGGTAAATTAATATATGAGATTCACTTCCCACTTCAACTTTATACTCAACAAACATAGCAGGTGTTACTTGAGATGAAGCTATCTTATAAAAATTTTGTGCTGTTTTTAGATAAACATACTCTTTTGTTACGACTACTTTTGTAACAATATGACTATCCAAGAGCTTTCGTGCATCTTGTAGTGTTATAGAGTCAGCATTGTCTCTGAGTATTGCAAAAAGAACCAAAGAGATGATAATAAACGCAGATACATAGAGTGCGATACGATTTGTTTTAGATGTTGGCATAGTTATACTCCTCTCTTACTTCATAATCTTTTACACTAACCCAGTTACCTACTAGGTCTTCATTTGACTTAATAATAATTTTATTAAAATGTTGGTCTAAACCCTGATATAAGCCATCTTTACTCGACTCAATCAAAACATCAAGCTCACCATTAAAATTCTTTCTAAAGTTATAATTCTTCGCGTTTACTAGTGTTTGTATCTCATGTAAACGCTGCTTTGCAAGTTTCCCATTTACCTCTGGTTTCATTGTAGCTGATGGAGTTCCATCGCGTTTAGAGTAAGTAAATGCATGTAAGTGTGTGAGAGGCAAGGCCTCTGCGTTTCGCATTGCCTCAAGCCATAACTCTTCACTCTCTCCTGGGTGCCCTGTTATAAAGTCCGTTCCAATAGCATAACCCTTATCTGCTAAAAATTCAAAGAGTTCTCTATCTTGTTTATATACATTTCTTCTGTTCATAATTTTTAGCATTTTTTCTGATGTATGTTGCAGTGCTATATGCATATGCTTCTCCATCCAAGGTTCACCCAAAATCTCTTTAAACTCATCACTTATTTGTATAGGTTCAACACTTCCTAGACGAATTCTTCTCACTCCACGAATTTGCGACATTTTTTTCATGAGTTGGGCCAAAGAAGTTTTGGTATCTTGCCCATAAGAGCCAACATTTGTCCCCGTAAGAATAAACTCTCCAAAACCGTTAATAGCAAGTTTTGCAACTTGATCTAAAATCTTAGCCTCATCCATACTTCTTGCATCACCACGAACATAAGGAATAATACAGTAAGAACATCTGAAGTTACAACCCTCTTGGATTTTTATAAACGCCCTACTCTTTCCAACAAACTCATGAACTACAGAGTCATCTATATGGTTTAAATCACCAGGGTCATAGAATGGTTGCTCCTGTTTTAAAAGAGCATCTATTTTTTGTTTTTCACTCTGTCCAAAAACACCATGAACACGCTTCTCTTTTAAAAGTGACTCACCTTTTGTATGAGCACCACAGCCTGTAAGAAAAATCTTTGCTTCACTTTTACTCTTCTCTACACCTGAAATGTAAGTACGAACATGAGTATCCGCACCATTTGTAACAGTACAAGAGTTAATTACTATGGCATCTGCTTCACTCTCATCTTGCGTAATCTCATAATCTTTTAAAGAGCTCATCATAACTTGTGAGTCATAAAGATTTGTACGGCAACCGAAGGTTTTAAAATATACTTTTTTTTTCATCTAAACTATCTCATGTTTGTGTGCACTTGTCTCTTGTGTTTTCATAGAAACATTGAGTTTTTGTGTTGGGTAAGAGATGGTAATATCATCAGCCGCATTAAATGCATCAACTATCTCAGTCGAGATAACAGTTCTTAAAGTTAAGGTTGCGTAAGCATTTGTAAGGTACCAGGTCTCAATATTAAGACCATTTTCGTGAATGAGGGCGTTTACTCTAGGCTCAACATTTGTATTTTTGAGACTGTAGTGCTGTCTTAGTTTATTAAGCTGTTTTCTTGTGATATCTGTGTAACCTTTAGAAAATTTCTTAGCAATCTCTTTTGTAATATGCATCGCTTTTTTGTGGTTGGAATCAAAGGTGATAGTTATAGATATACCATCCCAAACAGTCTTTAGAGAGTTATGTGTATAGTTTGAAATCATACGAGTAAAAACGTAATTGTTTGGTACAAAGATGATTCTTCCGGCTCTTCGATTCTCCAGAACAGAAGTAAGTGTCACATCTTCAAGGAGTGTCATACGAAGTAGTGAGATATCCATTACATCACCAACATATTTCATCCCATCCATATCCACACGAATTCTATCCCCAACATGAATACTTCCACCAATAACAATCACAAGCCATCCTAGTATACTCATAAACCAATCTTTCATCGCAATGGCGATACCCGCAGAGGCAAACCCTAGTATCGTTACTAAGTAAGCAGCGTTCTCGATATAGTTGAAAAAGAGTATCAAAACTATAAGTGTAAAATTGGCAAAAGTGATGATTTTATTTGCCATATAAAATCTTTGGTTATCTGTAATATACTTTTTTATAACTAGTTTAATAAGAGATAAAAGAATAAATAGAATCAAAATAATTGTTCCTATCTTTGCAAGTCTGTAGACCTGCGTTTCAATACCCTTATTGATATTAGTTTCAACAATCTCTAGTCTCTTTTGGTAGATGTTTAGAGTAACAGTCATGGTATCAAGTGCAGTTTCAAATCTCTCTAATTGTATCTTCTTCTCTTTTGCATCATGTTTGTTGTTCTCGTTATTGTCTAAAAGAAGTATGTTTTGATAAATACTATTTTCTTTTCTTAAAATGATGATTAGATTTGTTAACTGCTCTTTCTTTTTCTTGTACTCATTCACATTTTCATTCAGCGTTTTTATCAGTGAAATACCTGTAAATATATCAAAAGGATTAGAAATATCTATATTTTCCTCTATAGCAGGAGGAGTAATAAGCTTTGAAAAAGGAGCATCGTTTTCTCCTCTCAACTTTTCTACTTGTGAAGATAAAATAATTTCTTTAGAAGTCAGTGCATTGAGCTCATCTCTATCACTCGTTGTTTTAGCATACTTCGCTAGATAGTTTATTCTTTTTTTTATTTTTCCAAGAGATTTTTTGATTTCTAAAGATGTGAGATATGATGAGTAACTTTTCATCCATACATTTGCACTATCTATTTCATTATCTATACTTTTGAGTGTCTCTTGTAAGGACTTGAGTTCTGCTTCTTTTGCTAACTCTTTATTCTTCTCTTCAAGAATTTTTAACTCTTTTGGGCTTAAAGAAGATGTTGTATTAAGATCTGCAAAAAGTAAATTAGTAAAAAATATACAAAAAGCTACAAGAAAAAAAGCTTTTTTCATTATTTAGCTCCATGATTTTCTAAAACAGATACGATAAGCTCTTTTTCTACATCATTAGGCATGGTTACGCCACCTAAACCAACAGGAAGTATAAAAGTTACATTTGTATCAGAACTTTTTTTGTCAAGAAAAAATGTTTCATAAAAAGCTTCTGAATCTTGGATACTGTAAGACGTTTCTAGCTCATATTTTTCTAAAAGATTTTTAACTCTCTTAGCATCATCTTCGCTCATCAGTTTCATTGCTACGGATGTTTCATTTGCCATAACCATACCAATAGCAACGGCCTCTCCGTGAAGATATTTTTTGTATTTTGTTTCATTTTCTATGACATGACCAAAAGTATGTCCATAATTAAGTGCGGCACGAAGTCCATGCTCTTTTTCATCTTGTGCTACTACGCCAGCCTTTGTTTGGACTGCCTGTTTTATAGCCTCTTGGAGAGTTGCAGAATCATTGAGATCTGCTGTTTCTAAAAACTCAAAAAAGTCTTTGTTAAATGTAACTGCCATTTTTACTATCTCAGCTACACCTGCACCAAACTCGCGTTTTGGAAGTGTTGTTAAAAAATATGGATCTATATAAACAGCTTTAGGTTGATGGAATGCACCTATTAAGTTTTTTCCATAAGAGTTGTTCATACCAGTTTTTCCACCCACACTTGCATCTACTTGAGAGAGTAGTGTCGTTGGCACTTGCACAAAGTTTATTCCACGCTGATAAATACTTGCCACATACCCTGTCATATCTCCTATAACACCACCACCAAAAGCTATTAACATTGATTTTCTATTAAAGCGATGATTAAAAAGTGACTCTAAAATTAAGTTTACAGAGTCTTGATTTTTATACTCTTCTCCATCAGGCACTGTGATAATATAGAGCTCTTTTGCACTTACCTTTGAAAGTAAGTAGCCTAAGTGAAGTCCTGCTACTTTTGGGTTCGTCACTATGGCTACTTTTGTGTCAAAGTGAACTGCTTGCATTGTGTCGATTGTAATGTTATATGAGTTATCTACTGTTTTTTTAAGGGGGATGTTTACTTGCATTATCTATCCAAATTTTATATGTGTTAGATAATACTAAGTTTTTACTAAAAAACGACTAAAAGAGCTGTAGTTTAAATTTGAATAGGGATAAATATCTGATGATAATCGTCAAGTTTATAGTACAAACGCTCACTATCTGTTGAAAAAAGAGAGTAAGCCCTTCTGTGAGTCAACTTGCTTGTAAAAGGAAGTATTTGTATAAAGTTTTCTCTTTGTTTAAGTATTCGAATTGGATTTTCATTCTCTTTAAAAACTTTAATTGATTTTGAAAATATAGTTGAAAGGTTGTAGTAGTGCTCAATCACTTGTTCTTTTTCACCCTGATGTTCATTCATAAAATTGTAAAGTTCTATATTAAATTCCATCTGCTCACATATATCAAAAATTGTAGCGGAAACTTTTTCTAAGTCTCTATTATCCGAAAGAATTACAGCAGCATCTTTAAGGCTTGAAAAACTTCTATTTGAGAGTTTCATCACAGGCACATGTGCTTCATAAAGAGTTTTTCGAACTTCGTGATCAGCAAACATCTCTTTAGATACAATCACTAAACCAACATGGTGTGATTTTATATCAGCATGAAAATGCTCTTTTAAATCACTGCTATCATAATCTATCTCTACTACTATCTTTAAGTCTCTAAAACTTTTTATGTATTGTAATATTTCAATATTTGAAGGATTTACAATTTTAATAACAAGGTCAAATTTAAACTTTTTATAGGCATACACAGAACGACGGACAAGCTCTTTAATTGTATTGTGGTTATCAATGTTCATGTCAATATAAAGAAGTAAATTTGTTCCAAAAGGTTCGGGAAACTGTCCTAACTCGCGTTTAATCGCTTTATATACTGACTTTAAAACTGCCGGATCTCCAATGAGTATAAGTAAATCATTGGGCTGTATCATCCTTCTACGCGAAGGCATCAATAGTTTTCTATTTCTGTATATTGCAACGATCCGCCAATTTTTTTGCTCGATTACACCTATGTGTTTGTAAACAAAAGAACTTCCAAACGGAACAAGAACTTCCATTATCTCGCCCTCTCCTATTCCTACATTTTGAGCAATCACAGGAACATTTGGAAGGTAGTCTATAAAACGCGATGCTAAAATTTCATTTGAGTTAACTAAGACAATATTTGGGTCTTCATTGTTCATATCCCACTTATTTAAAACGATGACACGTAACTGTTTTTTTATAGTTCTAATATTTTTAATGGTGTTTTCAACATCTTGCAGGTTGTCCATAATTATAAAAACTTGGACAAATTCCATTTTAAGCAAGTTGGAGAGTTTATATAAACTAGTAGAATCAAACTCATAAAATTTAAATCTTGCAGGATTTACATCTTCATATTTTTTCTCTTTTGATTGCACTACATAATATATATTTTCGCTTGTGTATGTTTCACTTACTCTTTGTATAAAGTGTTCACCAACATCACCATCGCTAATTATTAAAATTTTTTTCATGAGGCAATTATAACGAAATTTAAGATTCTAAAATTGAACAGATATAAAAACTTATTATCTATGATTTGCATCTATTTCTTTTATCCATAGTTCTTGTTTAGACTTTTGCCAAACTTTTTCTACAAAATAACCAGTAATTTTAATCCAAGAACCTGACTTAAAGTTTGAGGTAAAAGAGGTTCTCTCTTCCCAAATATCAATTACTTTTCCATCAATACCATTATAAATATTTGCATTTTTATTTAGACGATATGTTTGTGCTTTTGTACTTACAAGAGCTGTACTAACTTCTTGTTTTTTCATCTGAAGAAGAGGAAACTTGTTTTTATTAGAAATTTGATTATCTTGACAAATAATAGTTTTTTCTTTGATTATTACTTTATCTTTCTGAGATGAAATTTCACTTTTTTTTATGTTTTTTATTTGATTATTCAAAATAATAATTTCATTTTCTTTGGATTCTAACTCTCTTAAAAGTATTTCGTTTTTATCTTTCTCATCTTTCAATTGTACTTGTGTTAATGCAAGATCTTCTTGTGATTTATCATAGTCTAGTCGTAATTTTTTAATATCAACTACAATTGATTCTATTCTTTGCATTTCATCAGCATTTACATGTACACAAAATATAAATAAAGCTATCAATAAAAATCTCATTTTAAACCTTTTTTGTAAGTTTCACACCCATCTCAACATGGTGCGTATAAGGAAATTGATCAAAAAGTGCCATTTCTTCAACCTTATGTGTTTCACAAAGTATATCGAGGTCTCTCACTAAAGTCTCTGGATTACATGAAATATAGAGTATATTTTCATATCTTGCACAAAACCTAGCTGAAACTTCATCCATACCACTACGCGGTGGATCTACAAAGATACTATTAATATTGTATGCATTAATATCTATCTCTTTCATACGACGAAATTCACGAATTCCATCTAAAGCTCCTACAAACTCTTCAACACTCATGCGTACAAACTCAATGTTTTGAACATCGTTTAAAAGCATATTGTCTTTGGCTGCGTTTATAGATGATTTAGATATCTCTGTAGCGAGTACCTTATCAAAGAGTTTTGCAAAAGGTATAGTAAAATTTCCTGCACCACAGTAAAGCTCTAAAAGGTCTCCATTTGGTGATTGAAACCTATCCATAGCCCAAGTTACCATATGCTCATTTACTCTAGGATTTGGTTGAGTAAAACTATTTTCTATATACTTAAACTTATACTCAGAACCTTGCATCTTTAGTGTTTCCGTAATATAGTCCTGTCCTATAATAAGCTTTTGCTTACGTGAACGCCCAATTATATAGATGCCAAGTTCTTTGGCTATTTCTTTAGCACTCTCTTGCCAAGCTTCATCTAGTGCTCTATGATAAAGGAGAGAAACAACTATTTCTCCACTACTAGAGCTTAAAAAGTCTGCACCAAAAAGTTTAAATCCTATCTCTTTTTCTGCTATGGCGACTAAAAGCTTAGGCATAAGTGCTGCTATTTCTTTGTTTACTTGTGGACACTCATCTATCAGAACGACACCTTTTTTATCTATATGGTTCATAGCATAGTGCAGTTCATCTTCTATGTGCCATATCTTAAACTCACTACGAGCACGATAATGAGATTCTGGGGACTTAAAAACAGAAATATCACCTTTAAAATAGGGTTTAAATCTATCAATGTTTAACTGAAGTTTTTCATTTAATTGTGCATCATATCCATTCTCATAGATACGACAAGCACCACACTCTCCAAAATGTTTACAATCCAATTACAATTCCTAATTTTATTATTTTATACTTGCTATCAAGTTTCCAATAAGGAGATTCCAACCATCTATAAGTACAAATATAAGTATCTTAAAGGGGAGAGAAATCATTACAGGAGGAAGCATCATCATACCCATTGACATAAGTATAGAAGCAACAACCATATCAATGACTAAAAATGGTAAAAAGAGCAAAAATCCTATCTCAAAAGCAGTCTTGAGCTCACTAATTACAAAAGCTGGAATCACAACAGAGAGAGGAACATCTGCTACTGTTTGAGGGTTTTGCATCTTTCTAATTCTAAAGAAAAGTGCTAAATCTTTCTCGCGTGTATTTCTAATCATAAAGTTTTTAAAAGGCAGTGATGTTCTCGTAAATGCTTCTTCATAGCCTATCTCTTCAGCTATGTAAGGTTTTATACCTTCTTCGTAGGCTTTTGTCCCCACAGGTTCCATCACAAAAAATGTCAGTATCATCGCAAGCATTACAAGAAGTTGTGTAGGTGGAACTTGTTGCGTTCCAAGGGCTTGACGTAAAAACCCAAACACAATAACAAAGCGAGTAAAAGTTGTCATCACAAGTACCATAGAAGGTGCTAAAAAAAGTAGTGTAAGAAGTACTAAAACATTTAATGATGAAACAAGTTGCTGTGGTGTATCTGGAGCAGCAAGTTCAAAGTTCATAGTTGGGATAGTCACACTCTCTGCAGCATAAGCAAAGGTGACAAATGAAAAGAGTAAAAAAAGTAATCTAAGCATTATTTACTTGGCGCTTCATCTAAAATGGAAGTATTGAGTTTTGTATCTTTGTCATTTTTCTTACCAAAAAAGTGAAGTTCAACTCTTCGGTTCTTTTCTCTACCAGACTTTGTAGCATTTGTAGCCACAGGTTTGTACTCAGAGTAACCAGATGCACTGATTCTATCTGCTGCAACACCATCAAGAATTAGTTCATGTAGTACAGATATAGCACGAGCAGTTGATAGCTCCCAGTTGTCTTTAAAAGGGCTTCCTCTTCCTGGTCCTACATTATCCGTATGACCTTGGACACTGACTTGCATATCATTTGGTAACTCTTCTATTATTAAGGCTACTCGTTTTAGGAAAAGTAGTGCATCTTGATTTTCTATAGTTGCACTTCCAGCTTTAAACAAAAGCGCCGCAGGAAGTTCTATAACAAATCCCTCTTGTGCTTCTTCAACAGTAATAGCTGGACCTTGAGTCTGTTCCATCATTTCATTTGCATCGCCAGCAGCTTGTTGCACACGATTTACTACTTCACTTGTCTCATCTTGAGATTCAATTGGAGTTGATTCTTGAATACGTTGTTTTGAAATTTCTGTTTTTGTTCCACCCTCAAGAACACTCATAGCACCAGAGAGAGAACCAATCGCTTCAGAGATTTTTTTTGCATCCATGCTTGACATAGAAAGTAGGAGAACGAAAAAACAGAGAAGGAGTGACATAAGGTCACCAAACGCGGCAAGCCATGCAGGAAGACACTCATCACATTCAGGACACTTTTTCTTAGCCATCAGTAACTCTTAGTCAAACTGACTTACTCTATCTGCTGGAGCAAGATATGCAAGTAGTTTTGCTTCAAGAACACGAGGTGCATCACCCGATTGTATAGACATAATTCCAGAAACAATCATCTCTTTTAAAACGGTCTCTTCATCATTTCTAATTGATAAAATATTGTAAATAGGTGTTCCAAAAACATTTCCGATAATAGCACCATACATTGTTGTAAGGAGTGCAACTGCCATTGAAGGACCAATGGCTGAAGGATCGGCCATATTTAAAAGCATCGCAACAAGACCAATAAGTGTACCAACCATACCCATTGCCCCAGCTAGACCAGCCCATTGATTGAAAATAGAAGCATGAATCTTATGACGAGAACTCGTTTGTTCCATATCTATCTCTAAAAGGTCACGGATAGTATCAGGTTCACTACCATCGATAGCCATAGATAAACCTTTTTTTAAGAACTCGTTTTCTTCATTGTTTACTTCGCTCTCAAGTGCTAAGATTCCATCTTTTCTGGCTTTTGTTGCAAACTCTACAAGCTTTTTTATAAGCTCACCAACATCCTCTTCACCAGGTTTAACAGCCTTCATAAACACAGTAGCAAATTTCTTCATTTGAGCAGGTTTAAAAGAGATCATAAGAGCTCCGATACTACCACCAACAACGATAAGAACAGAAGGAATATCAATATAAGCGCCAACACCAACACCCATAGCCATAGCCCCAAGAAGAAGAGCTAGAATTAAAACTAAACCAATGACCGTACCTAAATCCATTCAAATACCTTGTAGAAATTTATAATTGCCTTATAATACCACAAAACTTATTAGGTCAACTTTATCTGCTTAAAAGATTTAATACATCTTCTAAAGGTTTTTTACAAATATAATAACTTGCTATAATCTCAAAAAATAACTTTTAAACGGAATATATTTGAAGATAGTACACTTTAGCGATACCCACTTAGGGTATAACGACTTAGAGATTTTAAACGAGCAAAATGTTAACCAAAGAGAGGCAGATTTTTACGATGCTTTCGCTCAGGTAGTTGAGCAGATAAAACTCACAAAACCAGACTACATCATACACACAGGTGATTTGTTTCACCGCTCATCTCCATCAAATCGTGCCATAAGCTTTGCACTCGAACAGTTTAAAATAATCAATGCTTTAAATATACCTTTTGTCATCATCGCAGGAAATCACTCAACACCACGAACAAACCTCTCTACTCCAATCATGAAGATCTTTGACAATTTTGAAAACATTTACACTTCTTACAATCAAGAGTACAAAAAGATAGAGTTTAAGGACATTGTCTTTCATACCCTTCCTCACATGAACGACGAGACGAAAGCCCTAGAGCAAATAGAACTGTGCGAAGCCGAGATAGAGGGCTCCAAGAAAAACCTACTGATGATGCACTGTTCCGTTGGTGCACACTTTTTGATGCAAGAGTTTGGCGAGTGGGTTTTTCCTAAAGATAAAGAGTATATATTTTCTAAAATGGATTATGTAGCACTTGGACATTGGCACGGTTTTGGTCAAGTTGGCAAACACGAAAATGTCTTTTATAGTGGTTCAACAGAACGCACGAGCTTAGGTGACAAACGCAACTCAAAAGGTTACATAGAACTCATACTAGATGATGAAGCTTCACTCTTTGGCAAACTCCAAACTGAATATAAAGAGATAAAAATCCGCCCAATAATCACTAAAGAGATAAACGCCGCAGAGTATGAAACCTCGCTAGCAAACCTTAGAGTAGAAGATACTACAAACGCCATCGTAGAAGTAAAACTCACAAATCTCACAGCACTTCAATCCATAGATATTCAAAACAAAGAGATAATAGATCTCTTTGTAAACGCTATGAGTGTCAGTGTCAAACGCGAGTACCTCTCAAGCCAAAACAACTCAAACGCAGTAGATATAGAGTCGCTAAGTCTTCAAGAGTACTTTTTAGAGCACATAAAAGAGGATGCTTCTGAGAGTGAATTTGATAGACTCAAAAGCAAAATAGACGAGCTTTTTAGCGAGTATGAGGAGAGTTACGATGATACTCTCTAGCCTACACTTAGAAAACTTCAAAAAATATACGACTTATGACATTGAGTTTGGGCAAGGTCTCATAGGCATTATTGGCAAAAACGGAAGTGGAAAATCCACCATCTTTGAAGCCATACTTTTCGCACTCTATGGAGAGTTTAAAAATCGTGGAGAAAAAGAGCTCGTACGAAATGCAAACGCCACTACAAAAGATGTGGTTGTTGTGGAGCTCGCGTTTGAGTTTGAAGTGAGTGAGTATAGAGTTTTGCGCGAGTTCCGTGGAAAAGCCTTGAGTGCAAACGCTAAGTTTTACAAAAACGAAGAGCTTACAGTAAGTGGAGCCAGAGAAGTTACAAGCGCCATTACTGCTCTTACAAAGATGAGTAAAGATGCTTTTATGCACACTCTCTTTGCCTCTCAAAAAGAGCTTACAAGCTTAAGCACTCTTAAAAATGAAGATAGAAAAAAGATGATTCGCCGTCTTTTAGGTTTAGAGCGAATTGACTTTATAGAAAAAGAACTTATCGAGAAGAGTCGTGAGCTTAAACGCGGCATCGCGGCGTTTGACGAACTACTTTTGGGTGAAGGTGAACTTAGTGCGAAACAGACTCAACTAGAGGAAATAAAATCTCTTAAAGAAAATTTGACGAAAGAGATGAAACTGAAATCTGATGAACTTGAGACTCTTAAAACGCAGGAGTTGGCACTCAAAAAAGAGCTTGGCGAATTTGTAAAAACAAAAGAGTCTAAACAAAAAGCTTTAAGTGAAGTGGAGTTGCTTAAGAGCAGACTAAACGCAGAGCTGCAAACCCTTACAAAGCTTGAAGTCCAGATGAAAGAGCTAGAAGTAAAAGCCAAAGAACTTAAAAAACTCTCGGGAGTAAAAGCCGAGTATGTTAAACTCCAAGAAACACTTAAAGTACATGAGAGCACAAAAGAGAAGCATCTCAAAAAAGAGGGACTCGAACGCGAGCAAACGCAGCTAAGAGAGCAGTACTCAAAAGCTCAAAAAGAGATACAAGAACTTGAAAAAGAGTGTGGCGTTTATGGTGAACTTCTTGTGCAAGAAGAGAATCATAGAAAAACTCTTTTACAACTCAAAAGTACTTTAGAGCAAACGCAGCAAAAAGAGAGAGAACTAAACGCCAGACTCTCAGCCGAGAAGAGAATCATAAGCGATACAAACGCCAAGATACAGAAGATACAAAACTTAGGTGCATCTTCTGCTTGTCCAACTTGTACAAGACCACTACTTGAAGAGTATGACAACGTTCTAAGCATACTAAGCGCGACCATAGAAGAGGTGCAAAAAGAGAAGATAGATAAGTTTGTAAGTCAGCTAGAAACACTTGAAAAAGAGCTAAAAGAGTTGCAAACACAGCTAAATAAGCAAGAGAAAAAACTCCAAACACTCTCAAACCAAGTAGCACTTATAAAGAGTAAGCAAAATGACCTAAGCAAAGCCAATGAGCACTTTGAGAGTGTAAAACGCAGAGGTCTTAGCAACAAAGAGGAGTTGGCAAAATTAGCAAATGTAGCTTATGAGCCAGATGCACACAAACAACTCCAAGAAGAGTTAAACGCCATTACAAAAAGTTACGAGCATGTACTGAGTTTAGAGACCGAGCTTAAACGCCAAACGCAGCTTAACGATGAGCATAAAGCTTTGAGTGAAAAACTTGTTACTACAAAAAAAGATCTTTCAGATAAAGAGTCTGCGTTTGGGCTGATAAACTATGATGAAGCACTTCACAAAACAAAAGAGAGCGAGTTTGAGACTCTTCTCAAAACTAAAGATGAAAAACAAGCAGACATTCACAAAATCAGCCTCAGCATTGCAAAATATGAAGGCGAAACAAACACGATAGAAGCTTCTCTTTCAAACAACAGAGCACAGCTTAAAAAAGTGCAAACGAAAAAAGAAGATCTCAAAGACTATGAGAAAATAAAACTCTCTTTAGTAGAGTTCAAAACAAAGCTAAACGCCAAGGTATCCCCAAGAATATCATCAACGGCTTCCACAATGTACAGCCAAATAACCAAAGGCAAGTACCAACATATAGAGGTAAATAATGACTTCGACTTTTTCATCTATGACGATGGGAAGAAGTATCCTATAGAGCGTTTTAGTGGTGGTGAAGTGGACTTGGCAAACTTGGTACTTAGAATCGCTATAAGTAAAACATTAACCGAACTTAGCGGAGCGAGTAGCATAGGTTTCTTGGCGTTTGATGAAGTTTTTGGAAGCCAAGACGAGGCAAGACGCATGGAAATACTTGAAGCCTTTCACACTATAAAAGAGCAATACCGACAGATATTTTTAATTAGCCACGAGATGGAGATAAAAGAGATGTTTGAGCGGCTTGTGGAGTTGTAGAAATTTTTCTTTAAATCCGCACCATTAACTTTGCTATAAATATAATTTGTTATAGTGCCCCTTACAAAAACACAAGGAAAAAATATGGCTATTAGTAAAGGGCAAACTGTTGCAATGAAATATGCACTTAAGGTAGAAGGAGATGTTGTTGATACTAACATTGGTGGGGAACCTTTAGAGTTTGTATTTGGTTCAGGACAAATTTTAAGAGCCTTAGAATCTAGACTTACGGAGCTAAATGAAGGGGAAGAGATTTCTGTTGTCATTCCACCCGAAGAAGCATATGGCGAGACTAAAGAAGAAGCATTTGTAAAAATGCCAAAGTCACACTTTGAAGAGATTGATCTCTCTGTTGGTTTAGAACTTCAAGGTACAAATCCCGAAGGAGAACCCGTAAGTGCCCTTGTTAAAGAGATTTATGATGATGAAGTACTCATTGACTTTAACCATCCACTTGCAGGAAAAGATTTACACTTTAAAATAATTATAGTTTCTATTAAATAAAAACGGTATAATTATTCAAAAAAATGCCAAACTTGTTGTGAAGCAAGGACGGAAAGCTATGGGTCTTTATCTTAAGATCGCCAAGTTGCGTATTTATCCACTTAAATAGCCCTCTTTCTCTCTTCATATTTTGTCATTTTTCTATTTAAATCATTAATTATGGAAAAAATATGGATATCAAAAAAATACTTTTAACTCTCATTTATGTTGTTTTGGCCCTTATACTTATAACAGTACTCGTCTACCTCTCTTTACAGTCTAACTTTGCGAAGGTAAAAAGTATCGAAGATAGTAAAGGGTATGAAAGAAAAGCAAACTTTTACAAAGAGTTATACCATTCAAAAAACTTCAAGAGAGATGAAAGTAATGATAATCTCTTGTCTCTTGGTGAATTTACTGTCAATATAAATAAAGATATCAACTACAACAAACTACTTATGAAGGTGAGTATTGAAACACAAGAAGATACTATAGACCTTATTATGGATTCTCAATCAGTGATAAGAAATGATGTTATAGATAGTATTATGAATTTAGGTTCTGCTGCAGTAACTCCAGTGAATGTCTCTAAAGAAATTAAAAACACTCTCAATCAAAGACTTAAAAAAGATGCAATCAAAGAGGTTTATTTAGAAGAGTTTATCATTCAATAATTTTATTATTTGTTCATAATATTTTTTATATAAAATAGATACATAAGTTAGTTCTTGAATAAGAGTTAGTAAAATAGTTAAATTTTATGTATAATAAAAAATAATAATATTTTAAAAGAAGTAAAGCTTGATACAACCAATAAATATCCTTACTGAAAATGTTGCAAGAGAGTTACGAAGTACTGCTTCAAAGTATGCGATGTCAACTTCTCAACTCTATATAGAACTAAACACTACTAAAACTTATGCTCTCAAAGATGGGGAAGATTCTCAAGAAATATTTGGAAATGATTTAACTAAATATAAGAACGAAGAATATTTAGAAGATTCTCAACTCAACTTTACACAAGAGTACGACATCACAATACATGCTCTAGATGATAGATACCCTTTTAAAAATATGATTTGCGAGATAGTCTTTGAAAAAGATGAAACGCTTGCATACCTTATAATCAAAAAAGGTTCACAGTTAAGATACTATGATGGCTTATATCATGATTTTTTAAACTATATAACTGAGCTAAAACTACGTTCAAATATACTCCTTTATCTTTTTGATGTAGATTACAAAAGTAGTATAAAGGGTTTTGTAGATGTTATACAAAAAATAAAAAAAATAACATTTAACGAAGATAAAAAGATCTTAGTTGCCCAAGGTTTAGAAGCGATAGAGTCCATTAAAGCCGATATCTCAATGCTTATCGAAGAGAACAACAGAGTAGGCAAAGAGGATGAAGAAGGAAAAGTCGACTACTCAAACAGAGGCTTTTTGCTCAGTTGTGTTGAAGGGGAACAGTTATTTGAGTTTATCAAGCCCCAACAAGGACAAAATGGAAGAACTTGTAAGGGGAAAATCATTCAAGTTGAAGAGGTCAACTTACATGCAAATCCAACATTTACCGTGGAAGATGGCATTGAAGTTGAAGATAGCTTTGAAAATATAAAATACTTCTCAAATAAAAGTGGTTATCTTGTAAAAAAAGGCAACAAATATGATGTCGCAAACAGTATTGATATAGATGAGATATCTTTTAAAACAACTGGAACTATTAACTCAGACCTTGATTCAGAAATTTCAATCAATGTAGTAAAACAAGATCCCTTAGAAGATGCCATTGAAGAAGGTATGCATGTAAAAGTGCAAACCCTTAGTGTTAAAGGAAGCATAGGACCAAACACACAAATAGAAGCACGTGATATTCTTATAGACGGACAAACACACAAAGACTCATTTATACAATGTCACAATGCTCAAATAGGACAACACAGAGGTGTAATAGAAGGTCGAAGAGTTGAAGTAAACACACTTGAAGGTGGTGAAATCATAGCAGACATTGCTATTGTAAAAAATGCTCTAAGAGGTGTGATAAAAGCTAAAAGAATTCAAATAAGTTCTTTAGGCTCACATGTGACAATGGAAGCATCTGAGTCAATAACTATAGAGATGATAAAAGGCGAAGAGAACAAATTTATACTTGATACAAATATCAAGGGTGCGTTTGATAAGAATGAGAGTGAGATAGACGAAATACAATACTTAGAAAAACTTGAAAATGAACTCAAACCTCTCTTTGAGATGGTTAAAGAGACTACAGAAAAACTCAAAAAGAACTTAATTCCTTGTGATAAGATAAAAGCTGCACTTATTAAAGCCAAAAAAGAGGGATCGGAGATAACACCTACTCTTATTAAAAACTTTAGGTTATGTAAGGTAATGAAGGTACACTACAAAAAATTAAAAGAAGATTTTGAGTACAAAAAGAGTCAGGTCTCTACACTCAAGAAAAAACTCTCTAGTAGCAAGATAGACATTTTTAATGCTAAAATAACCATAGAACATCCTCATAGAGGATATAATATTATTATATATAGATTACATGAGCCAGAAAGAGAAATAGAACTCAAAACAAACGATAGCATGAGTAAAAGTACATTTCGACTTATAGATGATGAAGAAGGTATCTTAAGAATCGTCAATGTAAAATAAAAAGGATTTAAATGTACGACTTTCTTAGTTTTAACTCTTTTATCACACAAAAGGTTTTAGTCTTTTTTTACTATTTGAGTGCTATTGGAATCCCTCTTTTACTCTTTATGTACAGAAAAAATCTTGTTCAAAAATTTTTATTTTTAGCAAGAGTAGAGTTATGGATAGTATCTCTTTTTAATTCTCTTAAACGCCAAGATAAAATTTTAGCAATTATAGTTATCATTTTTATTTTTTTCTTTATGGAACTTATATGGAGAATGATTTTTGAAGCTATGATAGGGTACTTTGATATGCACGACTATCTTCAAGAGCTCTCCCAAGATAAAGCTAGATAAAATTACTGTATAATAAAAGAATCAAACACTTAGGATTCTTACATAAATATGCTAAACCAATTCTACATCATTCAAAAAAGAACTCTTTTTTTTACTTCTAGAGTTTTAAGTACCTATGCTCAAGATGAACTTAAAGCGAGAAGATAATGAAAGATTTAATTACCCTACTTCGTCCACATCAATACATAAAAAATATTTTTATTTTTGCCCCTATTCTTTTCGCGTTTAGCATAACACAAGAGAACCTTTTACACTCTTTTTATGCCTTCATTCTATTTAGCATCTTAGCAAGTAGTGTTTATATTCTCAACGACTACATGGATGTAGAAGAGGACAAAAAACACCCTACGAAGTGTAAACGCCCACTCGCAAGTGGAGCTATCTCGCTTGCAAATGCTAATTTTTTGTTTATAGCACTCGCTGGGGTAACTTTTGTTATGGCATATATCTTTAACACAAAACTCCTTGCTGTTTTGTTTCTCTACTTTGTTCTAAATATTTTATACTCTGTAAAACTCAAACACATCGCCATTGTTGATATATTTATCATCTCTACTGGTTTTGTTCTGCGTTTATTTGCAGGTGCTATTGCTACAGATACTCCTCTTTCTATGTGGATAATCATCATCACTTTTTTACTTGCAATCTTTCTCGCCCTTGCAAAACGCAGAGACGATGTACTTCTTTCACTTGAGGGAAAAGAGACTCGTAAAAACATAAATGGATACAATCTAGAGTTTGTAAATGCGACTATGGTTCTCATGAGCGGTGTAGTAATTGTGAGCTACTTACAGTACACAGTCTCACCTGAAGTAATTTCGCGCATAGGAAGTGAGCATCTTTATCTGACGGCGTTTTTTGTCATCCTTGGCATATTCAGATATATGCAGATTACTTTTGTAGAACAAGGGAGCGGTAGCCCCACAAAGATAGTACTTAAAGATAGATTTTTACAGATAAGTATTCTTCTTTGGCTTTTTAGCTTTATCTTTATCGCGAAGCTTTCATGATTGCATTTCGTTATGTACTTTTTGCTATCATATCAACAGTAGTAAACTTAGTGTTTCAGTACCTAAGTTTTTTATTTTATGATGGCTTTTCATCTCTTTATGTCGCCATGTTTGTGGGAACACTTGCAGGCTTAATCCTCAAATACATTTTAGATAAAAAGTACATCTTTTTTCATACTCCAAAGAGCAAAAAAGATGATGGTAAAAAGTTTGTTCTCTACTCTCTTATGGGAGTTTTCACGACCTTTATCTTCTGGGGTTTTGAGATAGCATTTGACACTTTACTCGCGTTTGAGAACGCGAAGTATCTTGGTGCGATTGTGGGTCTAAGCATAGGTTACATAGTAAAGTATCAACTTGATAAAAAATTCGTTTTTAAGGATGGACAGTGAGTCTAATTAGCTGGGGAATGTACCCAAAAACACAAAACAGAGTCCATAAACTAACAACTAAGGATGCACTCAAAAACACTCTACAAGAGAGTAATGAGCTCATCCCTTTTGGAAACGGTAGAAGCTATGGTGACTCTGCTATCGCAGATGAAATAGTTTATACAAAACCTTATGATTACTTTTTAAATTTTGATGAAGAACATGGCGTTTTACACTGCCAAGCGGGAGTGCTTTTATCTGACATACTTGAAGCTTTTGTAAAACGTGGTTGGTTTTTAAAAGTAACGCCAGGCACAAAACTCATCACGGTAGGTGGAGCAATCGCCTCAGATGTACATGGAAAAAACCACCATATAGAGGGCTGTTTTAGCGAGTGTGTTGAAGAGTTTTCTCTTATGAGAGCAGATGGCGAGATAGTGACTTGTCAAAAAGGAGAAGAGCTCTTTCTTGCAACTTGTGGAGGCATGGGTCTCACAGGCATCATACTTGATGCAAAGATATCTCTTAAAAAGATAAACTCTCAGTTCATCCGCCAAACAACTATAAAAACAAAAAACCTTGAAGAGACTTTTGCAGCGTTTGAAGAGTACAAACATCTTCCTTATTCGGTTGCATGGATAGACTGTCTTGCAAAAGGCGAGGAGATAGGAAAGTGTCTACTTATGGTTGGGGACTTCGCTGATGATGGCGACTTAGCCTATAAATCAGCAAGTAAGTTAAACATTCCTTTTAACTTTCCAAGTTTTGCCCTGAACAAACTCAGTGTAAAAGCTTTTAACTGGCTCTACTACAACAAAGCGCCTAATGGTATCTCAAAACAAAGAGTTGGGATAGATACATTCTTTTATCCACTCGATGCCATAGGAAATTGGAACCGCATATACGGTAAGAATGGTTTTACGCAGTACCAATTCATACTTCCAAAAGAGAGTAGTTTTGAAGGTCTGAAAATCATCTTAGACAAAATCGCACAGAGTGGAAAAGGCTCTTTTTTAGCCGTACTTAAACTCTATGGAAAAGAGAACGCCAACTATCTCTCTTTTCCTATAGAAGGCTACTCTTTGGCACTTGACTTTAAGATAGAAGATGGACTTTTTGAGCTTTTAGATGAGCTTGACAAGGTAGTCGTGGAGTTTGGTGGTCGTATCTATCTTACAAAAGATGTGAGAGTCAGTAAAGAGACATTTGAGAAGGGCTATACTCACATTGAAAAATTTCGTGAGTATAGAAAAACAAACAAAATGGATGAGAAATTTAACTCATTACAAAGCAAAAGAGTGGAGATTTAATTATGAGTTATGTATTAATAGTAGGTGCAAAAAGCGATATAGCAAAAGAAGTGGCAAGAGTCTATACAAAAAATGGTTATGACTTATATCTAGCGGCAAGAAACGCAGACGAACTTGAAGAGTTTGCAGAAGATGTAAGAGTAAGAGGCGGTAAAAGTGTAGAGCTTAAAGAGCTTGATGTCACAGCTTTTGATACTCACGAATCATTTTATGACTCACTTGATGAGAAGCCTCTTGGTGTTGTTGTGGTTTCAGGATATATGCCAGAGCAACACGAGGCGCAAAAAGATTTCTCAAAATCTCTAAACGCCATCAATACAAACTACACAGGAGCTGTCTCACTTCTCAACATCATTGCAAACGATATGGAAGATAAACGCCGTGGATTTATCGTAGGAGTAAGCTCAGTTGCTGGAGATCGTGGTCGTAAGGCAAACTACATTTACGGAAGTGCTAAGGCTGCGTTTAGTGCATATCTCTCAGGGCTTAGAAACAGACTTCATGAAAGTGGTGTTAGCGTTTTAACAGTTAAGCCTGGTTTTGTAGCAACTAAAATGACAGAAAATCTTGACCTACCAGAAAAGCTCACAGCCCAGCCAAGTGATGTGGCACTCGATATCTTTAATGCACAACAAAAAGGAAAAAACGTTCTCTATACAAAATGGATATGGAGATATGTGATGCTTATCATTGGTGCTATCCCAGAATTTATGTTTAAAAAGATGAGCATATGATACAAACATACTCTAAAGAAATAAAAATTGTAGGAGTCATCCTAGTAATCAAACTATTTCTTTTAGCCCTTGTTCCTCTCACCGGTGATGAGGCTTACTTTATAAAGTGGGCAACACATATCTCTAGTGGTTACTACGACCATCCGCCTATGGTGGGTTGGCTTATATATCTAATGAGTTATATAAGCGACTCTATCTTTTTCTTTAGACTCTTTAGTTTTATGGCAGCGATTACTATCGCGTTTAGTATCTACAAAATTGCGAAACTTTATGTAGATGAGAACAAAGCCTACTTACTCTTTTTACTCTTCTTAGCCTCACCTGTTGATGTGCTTATGTCCCTATTTACAAACGATATTCCCCTTGTGCTCTTTGGAACATTAGGAACTATGTATCTGCTCTACTCTTTTCACAAAGAGAAAACGATTACCTACTCTATCTTAGCGGGTATCTTCTTGGGAGCTGCATTTCTAAGTAAGTACTTTGCTCTATTTTTACTGCTCTCACTTCTAGTATTTGTCTTTGTGACTTACAAAACAAAAGCCATTAAAAATGTTCTTATAGTCTCCTCTATAGTTATGCTAGCAATTGCACAAAACCTTTACTTTAACTACAACTGCTGTTGGAACAATGTTATGTTTAACTTTTTTGCAAGAACAAGTTCAGAGTACAATCTCAAAACTTTTCTTGGGTTTTTACTTCTACTTACATATCTTGTAACCCCTTGGGCGTTTTACTATCTATATAAAAGTAGAAAGAACTTCGTTCGTGGCGAATTTTTAACACTACTCATTAGCATTTTAGCTTTAATGTTTAGTATCTTTTTTCTTGTCTCTCTTAAAAATAAAATCGGCTTACACTGGTTTATACTTTTTCTTCCATACATCTTTTTACTCTTCACGTTTTTGGATGATAAGTACCTCAAAAAGCTTTTTAAGTACAACACTATTTTTACTTTTGTTCATATTGCTATCTTGTTACCACTAGCATCAGCAATTTTTCTAGTTCCAATCTCTTTTTTAAAGTCTAGTCACTACTATCCAGATGTAGTTTTTGCTAAAAAGACAGTTGAAACTTGTCTTATCTTAGATGAAAAGTATGGTGACAAACCCTTGTTTACAACAGGCTATACAGACTCTTCAATGTTTAACTACTTTTGTAAAAAAGATGCACCTATGATCTTGAGTAACTCAAAATATGGTCGTATGGATGATAGACTCGTTGACATAAGAGAACTCGCTGACAAAGAGTTTTATATCTTTGATAACAAAAAGATAAAAGAGGAGGAGTACGATAATGTTTGTAAGAGTGTTAAAGTAGAGAGTTTTGAAGTTGAAGGTGCTGATTTTTATGTTCTTGAATGTAAGGGTTTAGAGTATGAAAAGTACAAAAAACACTATCTCGATATCCAAAAAGAGAAGTACTACACAATTCCTGCTTTTTTACCAAAAGGAAAATGTTACTTCACGGATAGATACTATGCCGATGAGCAAAAATAAATGAATTTAGCACTCTTTGATTTTGATGGGACCCTCACAACAAAGGACTCTCTTGAAGAGTTCATCATCTTTGCTGTGGGTAAACGCCGTTACTACCTTAAACTCATACTTTTTTCGCCTATTTACTTTCTCTATAAGGTGAAAATTATGCATAATTCTAAAGCTAAAGAAATGCTTTTTCGTCTTTTTTTTAGTGGTATTAAAGAGTCTACATTTAAAACATTAGCGTACGATTTTTCTACTCAAGGTCTCACACCTATACTCAGAGAAAACATCTATAAAAAGTTTCAAGAACACAAAGAGAATGGAGATAGAGTTGTAGTAGTCTCTGCCTCAATGAAGTGCTGGCTAGAACCTTGGACTCAAAAAGAAAATGTAGAGCTCCTCTCAACTGAATTAGAGTTCATAAACACAATCTTTAGTGGACACTTTAAAACACCAAACTGTCATGGAGCAGAAAAACTTAGACGTGTAGAAGAGTTAGTAAACTTAGCGGATTACAAAACTGTTTATGCTTATGGTGATAGCAGTGGGGATGATTATATACTTGAAGTTGCGGATGTCAAAGTAAGGCTTTAAACAATGACTCATAAACCCTCAAGAGTTTATGAGTAAGCACTTCTAATCGTAATGATTTTTGTGAGGGAATTTTTCTATACTAAAGTACTCATCGTCCCACTCTTCTTCCTCTTCTTCGTAAGCATCATAATCTACGTCAAAGATTTTTGGGTAACCACGTTTAGTCAGCTCATCATCGAGCATGTTTGTATTTACAGCTTTGTTTCTGTAAAGCTTAAGGATGTCAGCAATATCTGCTTTATCAACGCCACCAAGTTCCATTTCAAATTCCAAATCAGAAATTTTCATAGTCGCCTCATATTAAAGAATAGTGCTCGCTTGTTGTTATACATTTGAGTAGAAAATTATACACTTTTTTTCAAAAAAATTAATCATAATTTCGATAAAATCATAGTTCTAAATTAAGCAATACATAAAAGCAATTTCACCTGAGTAGGTGTGATGTAGACTAAGATTTAAATGTATCAAACTAAGCCACTAACATACAAAGGGAAAAAATGAAAAAAGATGATATTAGTATAGTAATTCTAGCTGCTGGAAAAGGGAGCCGCATGAAGTCTCCTAAGGCAAAAGTCCTCCACTCTATTAGCGGAAAACCTATGCTCTATCATATCATCAAAGCCTCTTTGGAACTCTCTAACGATGTAAGTGTAGTCGTAGCCCATCAAAAAGATGCTGTTATAGAACAGATGTATGCTCATTTTCATAATATCAACTTTGTCATTCAAGATGCACAAAATTTTCCAGGAACGGGTGGAGCTATGAAAAATGTTGCACCAAAAAATGAAAAAGTTCTAGTTCTTAATGGAGATATGCCTCTTATAACAGCAGATGCGCTTCAAGGTTTTATAGATACTGATGCAGATGTCATAATGTCTATTTTTGACCTTAAAGACCCAAGCGGTTATGGTCGTGTTATCATAGATGATGCAAATCAAGTACAGTATATCGTAGAACAAAAAGATGCAAATGAAGATGAGCTCAAAACTACTACGGTAAACGCAGGCATTTATGCATTTTCTAGGGCTGTTATAGAGAAGTACATTCCTCTTCTAAGCAATGAAAATGCACAGCAAGAGTACTACCTAACAGATGTTATAGCAATGGCAAAAGCAGATGGACTTAGCATCGCTCCACTACTCGTAGATGAAGAACACTTTAAAGGTGTAAACTCAAAAAAAGACCTAGCAGACTCTGAAGAGATTATGCAAGAGAGAATCAAAACACACTGGATGAATGAAGGTGTTATTATGCAACTTCCTTCGACTATTTTTATAGAGTCCACAGTGGCGTTTGAAGGCGAATGTATAGTTGAAAATGGTGTGCGTTTATGCGGTGAAACACTTATATCGTCTTCACATATAAAATCAGGCTCAGTCATAGAAGATAGTGTGGTTAAAAACTCAGATGTAGGACCACTTGCACACCTTCGCCCTGCTTCGTACATAGAAGAGACACACATAGGAAACTTTGTAGAGATTAAAAAGTCTTCTCTAAAAGGTGTAAAAGCCGGTCATCTTAGCTATATCGGTGATGCGCAAGTTGATGAGGGAACAAACATTGGTGCTGGCGTTATCACTTGTAATTATGATGGAAAAAACAAGTACAAAACTATCATAGGAAAAAATGTTTTTGTTGGAAGCGACTCACAATTAGTCGCTCCTATAACTGTTGAAGACGATGTTATGATAGCCGCTGGCACAACACTTACAAGTGGTACAGTTGAGAAAGGCTCACTTGCTCTCACACGTGTCAAGTTACGTCTTGTAAAAGATTTTTACTATAAGTTTTTTGGAAAATAATATTTAACTCTAGTTTTACATTTCAAATGTAATATATATAAAAATAGGAGTTTATAATGAAGCATATTCTACTTTCGTTACTTTTTACATCGTTTCTTTTCTCGCAAGAGTTAAGTATCACTAGCGAGGATGGTTTTAAACTATATGGCTGGTTAGACAAGCCAACAAAAGCAACGTCATCCGCTCCAATAATTCTTTTCGCCCATCAATTTGGAGCCGACCACACTATCTGGAATGAACTTGCTAAAAAGTTCAACGACAAAGGCTATGCAACGCTCAATGTTGACTTACGAGGTCACGGAAAGTCAAACATGCAAAACGGTAAAGAAAACGCCGTCATTACAGATCTAAGACTTGACCATATACGAGAGGCTCTCGTACAGAGTGATGCCAAAGTAGCATTTGAAAACATTCCTGCAGACTTAATGGCTTGGATTGAGCTTTTAAGTGAGGATGACTCTATAGACACAGATAAACTCTATCTTTTTGGTTCATCTTTAGGTGGGGGAAGTATCATTCCTCTTCTAAATGAGTACGAAGCTAAAGCTCTTGTAAGCATATCGGGTGGGCGTTTAAAAGCACTAGGTGAAGATACAGATATGGCACTCTCTATGTCTCTAACAAAACAGCTCTACATCGCAGCAAAGAATGACCCACTAGGTGCATCACAAAGAAGTATAGAAAATGCTAAAAAAGCAATCGCAGGAACTGCCATAATCATCTCAGGTGATGGCCATGGAACTGTTTTACTTCCTCAAACTGAGGATTATATATTTGCTTTTATGAGCAATATAAAATAAGGAGTACAAAATGTGTAAAGATGCAGTGGTTTTTAACAACAAACCAAAAGGTGTAAAACTAGAAGCTGGTGTTGAATACATGATATGTACATGTGGAAAAAGTGAGGATGGCATCTTTTGTGATGGCTCTCATGAAGGCTCAAGTTGCCTACCAAAAGCCACAAGTGTTGAAAAAACAAAACCTTATCTTATCTGTTTATGCAAATCGAGTAAAAATTTTCCCTTTTGTGATGGCAAACATAGTTATTATGCAGACTCAGACGTAAAAAAAGGTGTAAAGAATTGGTAAAAGAAATTGATCTAGTAGTTAAATCCGAGTATGCATACAAATACAAAGATGGATACCCTCTCATTAGTAAAGAGTCATTAAAAGATTTCTCTAAACTAAGTGAAGAAGGTACGTTGGTAAATCTTTTTGATGAGAAAAAAAAGTTTATAGCCAAAGGCTACTACGGTATTCAAAACAAAGGACATGGCTGGGTTTTAAGTGATAAAAAAGATGAAGCCATCGATGTGGCGTTTTTTGAAAGAAAAATAAAATCTGCCATTGCCTATAGAGCAGACTTCTTTTGCGATGAGCAGACTACCGCTTTTAGAGTTGTTAATGGCGAAGGAGATGGTCTTGGTGGCTTAACTATAGACTATTTCGATGGTTATTACATGATTACTTGGTACTCTCTTGGTATTTATGAGTTAAAAGATGATATCTTAGAGGCACTCAAACGCAGTGTAGATTACAAAGGAATTTACCAGAAAAAACGCTTTGACGGTAAAGGAAAATATCTCGACGATAATGATGACTTTCTTTTTGGAGAACAAGCACCTGCGCCAATAATCATAAAAGAAAATGGTGTCAATTTTGCAATTTATTTAGATGATGGGGCAATGGTTGGTGTGTTTTTAGACCAAAGAGAAGTACGTAAAACCATTAGAGACAAGTATGCAAAAGGAAAAACTGTTTTAAATACTTTCTCTTATACGGGTGCATTTTCCGTTTACGCGGCACTTGGTGGTGCTAAAGAGACAACGAGTGTAGACTTAGCCAAACGCAGCCTAGCAAAAACGCAAGAACAATTTCGAATCAACGATGTAGATTTACAAAAACAAAACATCATAGTCGAAGACGTTTTTGATTACTTCAAGTATGCTGTTCGTAAAAAATTGCTTTTTGATGTAGTTATAGCTGATCCTCCAAGCTTTGCAAGAAGCAAAAAACGCACTTTTTCTGCAAACAAAGACTATGTCAAACTTCTCAAAGAGATCATACAAATAACAAATAAAAATGGAATAATTGTCGCTTCTACTAATGCCGCAAACTTTAGTATGATGACTTTTAGAGATTTTATTCTCAAGGCGTTTAAAGAGTTAAAAGGGAAGTATAAAGTTGAAGAGAGTTACAGACTTCCAAAAGACTTTAGAGTAGATGAGAAGTGTAAAGAGAGTGACTACTTAAAGGTCGTTTTCATTAGAAAACTCTCTTAAGCATCTAAAATCTTAGCAAGTGCTTTCTCATAAGCCTCTAAGTCAAGTCCAAATTTTTCTATAGTCTCTTTTGCAGCACTCATAGACTCCTCAGTAATCTCGCCATTTAAAAGCACAGTTTCTCTAATAGCTTTGAGTTCTGCAGCCATCTCTTTTTCTTCTTGAACCGTCTCTTGTGGATTTTCACTGTAACGAATTAAACTAATAATATTTGAATCAAGTTCCCAGTGTGTAAATAGAGTGGCTGTAACTTCTGTAGATGAAGATCCACATGCCTTCATCTCAGCCTCAGATATACTCAAACCAGACGCTAGAGCTTCTGCAATAAAATCACTCTTATCTTCTTCTATAAGTGTCTTAGAGATAATCAAACGACCAATATCTACAAGAAACGCCGTTGTTGCTAAAAGTGAAGCACTCTTTGCTTGTCGATGCCAATGCATTCCCAAGGCCATTTGTCGCTCACAGGCAAGTCTAAACTGCTCATTTGTTATCTTGTAAGCAGAGAGATCAATCTCAAAGTTTGAGTCTATGGCACTACTTAAGACAAAAGTTCTTATTGCCCCTTTTCCAAGGAGAGAAATAGCTTTTTGTACACTTGTAACTTTTGTTCGCATACCATACAAAGGGCTATTTACAAGACGGAGTATATTTGCAGTTAAAAAAGGATCCTTATCTATAGCTACTTGCATATCTTCAAAAGTAGAGTCAATATCACGATAAAGACGTTCCACTTCTTGAACTGATTCAGGTAAAGATGGAACACTATCTATATTCTTAAGTAAATCCTCTTGCATCGTTTTTCCTTGTTGGTATTTAATAATTTTATTATATTGTACGTAATAATAACTTATTGTTAGATAGAATTCAAATTCACTTAAGAAATTCATACTCTATACTCTCCTTAAAATAGGCAAATAGCTCCATATAAGGATTTTAAGGTAAAATATCACTCATTTAAAACAATATATAAAGAATTTATGATGATTATTCCAACAGATTTACTCAAAGACAAAAAAATACTTCTTGGTGTTAGTGGCTCTATTGCTGTTTATAAGTCTCTTGANCTTGTGCGTTTGTTTGTAAAAGCAGGAGCAGAAGTTAAGGTTGTAATGAGTGAAGCTGCAAAGAAGTTTGTNACACCTCTAACATTTGAAACACTCACTAGCAAAGAAGTACTAGACGATATTAATGAATCNTGGGTNAGTGAACACAACCACATTAAAACCGGCGAGTGGGCAGACATCTTTGTTATAGCGCCAGCAACTGCCAATACAATGGCAAAACTTGCAAATGGAATCGCAGATAACATGCTTTTACAAACTGCCCTTGCCTATCCAAAAACAAAAATTCTCTCTCCTTCAGCAAATACAAATATGCTCTACAACTCTATAACACAAACCAACATGACAAAGCTAGAAAACGCCAACTATAAGATTTTACAAACACAAACAAAAGAGCTAGCATGTAAAACAACTGGCGATGGAGCTATGGCTGAGCCACTTCAAATTTTTTATGCGACTGCAAGAGAACTTTTAAAAGATGACTTTTGGCTAGATAGAAATGTTGTCATCTCAGGTGGTGGAACGCTAGAAAAGATAGATGATGTAAGATATATCTCAAATTTCTCAAGTGGAAAAATGGCCTCAGCACTTGCAACTGCACTCTACTTTAGAGGTGCTAACGTCAAGCTTGTCGCATCAAGATTTGAGAGTGACTTGGCTCAAGCTATAGAGATTCTAAATGTTCAAAGTTCAAAAGAGATGCAAACAACACTCAATGAAACTCTCGCGAGTCTAAAACAAAACGCACAAAAAACGCCATACCTTTTCATGGCAGCAGCTGTGAGTGACTATGTTCCAAACGATGTAAGAAATGGAAAAATCAAAAAAGAAAACATGGGTGAGTATTTCTCTTTAGAGATGAAACAAAACATAGATATCTTAAGTTCTTTAGAGAAAAATGGTGTTAAAGTCATAGGTTTTAAAGCAGAGATGGATGTAAAAAACGCGACAGAAAACGCGACAAAAATGCTCAAAAACAAAAACCTTGACGCGGTTTGTTTAAACGTTCTCAAAGACTCTTCAAGCTTTGGAAGCGAAACAAACGCCATAGACTTTATAACGAATGAAAAAACGGTTTCACTAAGACAAGACTCCAAGTTAAACATAGCGTTTGAGATTGCCAACAATGCTAAAAGCATAAAAGAGTAAGTGATGAATCAAGCAAAACATATAGCCATAATTATGGACGGCAACGGTAGATGGGCAGAGCTTCAAGGTAAAAAAAGAGTCAAAGGACACGAAGCTGGTGCAAAAGTTGTAAAAGAGATTACGACTTTTTGTTCTAACTCCCCTGAAATAGAGAGACTAACTCTTTATGCTTTTTCGACTGAAAACTGGAAACGCCCGCGTTTAGAAGTTGAGTTTTTGATGAAACTTCTAGATACTTACTTAAAAAATGAACTTGCTATGTACCTTGAAAACAATGTGCGTTTTGAGCCTATTGGAGATTTACGTGCATTTTCAAGTGCTTTGCAAAAAACAATCGCAATGGTTCAAGAAAAAACAGCACACTGTGATGGTTTAGTGCAATCTTTAGCACTCAACTATGGTGGACAAGATGAGATACTCCGTGCTGTAAACTCTTTAAAAAACACACAAGAAGATATCACACTTGAGATGTTAAGTAATACCCTTGATTGTAAACATGCAGTTGATTTATTAATACGAACAGGTGGGGATCACAGGCTCTCAAACTATCTTCTTTGGCAATCTGCTTATGCTGAACTCTTTTTTGTAGATACTCTTTGGCCAGACTTTACAACACAAGAGTTAGAAAACATTATCGCAGAGTTCACAAAAGTTGAACGCCGCTTTGGAGGACTCAAATAATGGAACTTATATTTGCTTTTATCATCGGTTTGCTCTTTGGCTCTTTTTTAAATGTTGTAATACTTCGTATACCAAATGAGGAGAGTGTTGTTTTTGGCTCATCCCACTGTACTTCTTGTGGTACTGCTTTAAAACCGTGGCATAACATTCCTCTTTTTTCTTGGATTTTTCTAGGGGGAAAATGCTCTTTTTGTAAGAGTAAAATTTCTGCTCAGTACCCAATTATTGAGCTTATCTCTGGATTACTTTTTGTACTTTTAGCGGAGAAACTAGGTTTGAGTCTTCCTGCATTTTTTATAGCGATGAGTTTTTTAATGCTACTTGCTCTTTCAATGATAGACTTTAAGTACAAAATGGTTCCAGATTCACTCAATCTTTTAGCTATTTTCTTCGCTATAATCGGAGCTTGGAGCATAAGTGGATTTGTGCAAAACTTACAAAATGCTCTTTTGTTTGCTGGTGGTTTTACACTTCTGCGTTTTGCACTCTCTTACTATTTGACATCATCTATCTACAGAGCAGGACTTAAAACTAAAACGCCATGGAACAAGCACTATGACCGTACACCTTTTATAGAAGCTATGGGTGAAGGCGACATAATGGTAGCGGCAACTATGGGTGCCCTCTTAGGTGTGCACCTTACACTTGTAGCCATCTTTTTATCAGCCCTTTTAGCACTTCCAGTAATGTTACTAGTCTTAAACAAATCAGCAGAAGAGCAGAGAGTTCCCTTTGTGCCTTTTTTAGCATTGGCTACACTCATTGTTTATATTTATGATGCACCTATCATGGCTTATATTCAAGCAAGTTATTAAGAGGGATTTACTATAAATGAAAAGAATTCAAAAATACCTTATAAATAATCTTTCATCTCTATTTACTTCCATTTTTACACCACTATTTTTTATAGCATCTGTAATCTTTCTCATTAAGCTTGCAACTTTTACTGCCGTCATTAAACTTACAGTTTGGGATATGACAAAACTTTATCTGTTTGTACTCCCTGAGATCTTTTTCTACACCTTAGCTATCGCCTTTTTTGTAGCAACTACCCTCTCTCTGTATAAGCTCTCTAATGATAACGAAGCGGTAGTACTTTTCTCACTCGGTATCCGTCCTATTCTTATTATCAAGACACTTTTAAAGCCAGCCTTTGCTCTTCTCGCTGTTTTATTTTTGACTTTTTTAGTGCTTGTGCCGCATACAAGTGTCATCTCCAAAAACTTTTTACTATATAAAAAAGGTGAAGCAAAGTTCAACCTCTCTGCTAGTGAATTTGGAAATAGTTTTGGAGATTGGCTTTTGTATCTTGGTGAAGAGAATGTAGATGGAAGTTTCGGTGAGGTCTTTCTTTTTAACAAGAAAAAAGAAGAAGAGATTCTCATTTCTGCAAAAAGAGCAGAGATTATGAATGACTCTGGAATCTTACGCTTGAAACTGAGTGATGGAGAAGGCTACAGCTATTCAATAGAGAATTTTTCACAGATAAACTTTGAGACTATGTTTATCAACGATATGATGCGTGTAAATTTACGAAAGTATGAAACGCCTATAGAGTATTGGCAATCTGAGATACGTGCAAAAAAGAAAAAACAGGCCATGATTACAAACACACTTATAAGTCTGTTTCCTGTTTTAAGTCTTTTTCTTGCATTATCCATAGGTGTTGTTCAAGTACGACATCAAAAATCTTATGTCTATCTCTATCTTTTTATCGCAATTGTTATCTTTTATGGAGCAACTTTAATGCTGCAAAAAATGTTTGGTTACTACACAATTCCTATAGTTGCACTCTCATGGTTAGCTGTAACCTACTTTATCTACAGAAAGACCATAGTTAACAAGTTCTGATGCGAGTTGCACTCACACTTGCCTACGATGGCACTCATTTTTTTGGCTCACAAATCCAAAGTGAAACAAAAAACACTATCTTTGGTCAATTAGAATCAGTCTTATCCCAACTTGGAATAGAGTTTCGAGTTGTTGCTAGTGGGAGGACTGACAAGGGAGTTCATGCTACGGGACAAGTATGTCACTTCGACCTTCCTCCATTTTGGAAGGACTTAGACAAACTCAAACGCTCACTAAACCAAATGCTACCCTCCTCTATAAAGGTAAGTAAAATCCGAGAAACTGAGCCTGACTTTCATGCACGCTACTCTGCAAAAAAACGCACCTATCGTTACATACTAAAAGTGGGAGAATCAAACCCTTTTGAAGCTGACTATATAACTTTTGTAAACTCTTTAGACTTTGAAAAAATTCAAAAAAATATCAAGCTTTTGGTAGGTGAGCATGACTTTATAAACTTCATGAAAACAGGAAGCCAAGTCTCTTCTAGCTCGCGTTTAATTTATAAAGCCTTTGCTTACAGACATAAAGAGTACATCGTCTTACACTTTCAAGCTAATGGCTTCTTGCGTTCACAGATTCGCCTTATGGTTGGTGCACTTTTAGACTTAAACTCGCTCCAAATTGAAGATAAACTAAAGAATAGATATAATCACAAACTAAAGCCAGCACCAAGCAATGGCTTATACCTAGCAAAAATCCTATACTAAAAGAGAGTTACAATGTATGAAGATGTAGAAATGCCAGAGGGAATGAACCCAGAAGTTTTAGAACACTTAATGAGTCCAAAAAATTATGGAAAACTTGAAAATCCAAGTGGTGTGGGTGTAGCCCTTGATGAAAAAACAAAAGAGTATGTTATCTTTTACATTTTACTTGAGCAAGGTTTACTAAAAGATGTAAAATTTGCTACAAATGGCTGTCAAGACACTGTAGTCATTGGCTCTATGTTTAGTGATATGATAATAAACAACGATCTTGATTATGCAAGTACAGCTATCACCAAAATGCATACAAAATTAGGTCAACTCTCAGCCCAACAACAAATCTGTGCAGATATAGTATTTTCCTCTTTTACAGCTTCCATCAGAAACTATGAAAACAAAGAGAGTGGAGCAGATGAAGAGCTACATCTTTTTAAGATGAAAGATAGTTGTGAAGCAACAGGACAAGAGGAACAAACTCATGAGTAAAACATATCAGAAAAAACATGAACTTTGGCTCGGCATAAGCTTTGCATCTTTTGCCATAAGTGATGAAGAGATTAAGTCGCGCTTGTATGAGTTCTCACTTATCGCGTTTAGACATATGAAGTGGCTTGGGACAGATATTTTAGCTGAGGGCGGAGAGTTTAACTACGACAGAGATATGATGCTTTATAAACACGAGGATGTTTTTCAAATCATAAATGCCTTAGTTGATGAGATAAACGCCATACAAGCACTCTATCCTCAAACTATCTTAGGAGAGAGAATTAAGACTGATGACGCTTATCTTTTGGAGTATCTCTCACAGGTTTTAAAAGATGAAGATAAAAACAGTAAAATCACAGCGTTTAATATGCAAAGAAAATGGGAAGATAAAAACCTCCCGCAAGATCAAATAGATGCCTTAACTATGTTTTTGTTTGAAGAGTCTTATAAAGAGTATGAACTTATCTTGGTTTACAACTATATGCAAGCAAGAACACAAAACGTAAAACACTTTGATGTCTTTCAAGACCTTATAGATGAGTCACACTTTCACCTCAAATCTTTTGGAAATATGATGGCAAAACTTGGTATCTTAGCACTTCCTCGTGAGCTTCATGCCATGACGTATGTAGTAAAAGATTTAAAACAATTTGTAGTAGATGGTATAGCCGAAGAAGAAGCTGCAAAAGTTATGTGTAAAGAGTTAAGTGACGCCATAAAAGATGAAGAACTTTCAAAGTTTTTTGACTTCATAAACTTCCAAGAGAGCTATCATATAGAGCTTATGAAAAAGCTACTCTAAGGTTTTAACTTACTCCAAAGCATGCCTAAGTACTCATGAAAAGCTACACTCGATATATGAAAATATATCGGTGCAGGCGCTCTTAAATACCCCAAAAATTCTCCCTTATGAAAGTTAGTCGGTGCAGCTATTGGATGCATTCCCAAAGATTCAAACAGCATCATCGCTCTTGGCATATGAGTCGCTGATGTGACAAGGATAAAAGGCTTTTCTCCTACTATCTTTTGTGTAAAGAGTGCCTCTTCTTTTGTATCGACTGGTAAACCGTTTATCATCATATCTTCTTTGCTTACTCCAAGAGAAGAAGCAAGTCTTGCATTCATCACCGCATTTGGGGTCTCTGTTTTACCTTTATATCCTGTAAAAATAAGTGTAGAGTTTGCTATATTTTTGTGGATGATGACACCCTCAAGCACTCTTTTTGTTCCCCCATCACTTAGTTGTGAAGATATAGGCTGCGTTTTATCTGTAGTATGCCCATTTCCTAAGACATGAATGTATTTTATATCTTGTGAATTGTTAAAGTCTTGGTACTCAAACTTTGCATACTTACTCTCAAGTGGTTCAACAAGGAAGTTTGCAAAAGGTGGGTAAGAAAAAAGAAGTAGTAAAAAGAGACTTGATGCTAAAAAAAGTTCCGCCCTACTCTTCTTTTTTATATAAAAAAAATACAAACCAAAAACAAAAAGTGTAACTACAATTCCAAAAGGCTCAACAAAAAAACTGACAAACTTTTTTAGTAAAAATGCAAACTCCATTACTCAATCACCTCTCTTATCTTTGATGTTACTCTCTCGTCCCAGAGTATCTCTTTATGGTTTAGCTTTTCAAACTCCTCGTAGTAAACGAGATTTTTTATCTTCTCTTTAAGAACTCTAGCATTTTGAATGTAAGTAGTCTCATCATCTACACCTACAAAAAGATAGGTGTCTTCATCAACCTCTGCTACATTTATGCCTGTAGTAAACTTATATCTAAAAACGCGAGAAAGATTTACATAAGGAAAAAATCCTCTATCTACAAACTTAGACTTTGCCAAAGAGGCTATGGAGTCAAACGCACCTATCAAAAAAAGTGCTTTTGCCTTGCGTTTTGTAGCCACATAAGCGGCAACACTTGAACCAAGGGAGTAACCTAAAAGATAAAAATCTCCATAGTTTTTCTGTACAAGTTCTGCAATTTTTAGACCATCACTTAAAATATTTTTTTCACTTACTTTCCCTTGGCTCTTTCCGTAAGAACGGTAGTTAAAGGTAATGATTTGAGTCTTAGGATAAGTTTGTGCGAGTTTATCAATGAGTCCAACGCTATCGTGAGAACGCCCAGCAAAAAAGAGTAGTGTTTGTGTGGCGTTTAAAGGAGAGTAACAAACACCTTCAAGCTCTTTACCATCATCACTTACTATACCAAGCATTTCACAATTAGCAGGAAGAATCTCTCCTCTATAGTAAGTAGGAGAAAAAACCATAAAGTACTGCCACTGATAAAACGCGAGAAGTAAAATTAAAGAGCTAAGAATTAAGAAGGCAATATATATCATGGTATGAATTATAGTATACTTCCATCAATAATTATAGGAACTACAATGCAAATATTTGGAAAATTTACGACAAATTTCGACATGGACTATGTAAATGAGCAGTACATTTACATCAGTGGTGATGAAGATGAGAAGATAAGTGTAGCAGAGTTAGAAGAGATGCTTAAGAAAAAACGCAAAAGTGTTTGCGGAACTATCTTTTTATATAACCCTGAGATTTCTCCTGTTGGTTTTAAAATGAGTCACTTTTTACAAGAAGATGGTTTTGACAAGTATGATGAGTTTGTAGCGATTAACGAGTACCCACTTAGCTATGTGATAAATGCAGGACTTAAAAAAGAGTACCGCGGAAAACTTGTAGAGATTAAGTACCTCTTCTCTTATAACAGAGCCAACATCGCTCCTACTCCTATCATCGAAGAGTTTGATGCTGACCTTGATAAACTCACTTCAGAACAACTCACACGTTATGATAGAAACCTAAACTATCTCGATGTACCAAACATTCGTTTGAGTGGTAAGTTTGTATTTTTTGGTATGGGAAGTAAGTATGACAGACACCATAAAGCAATCATAGCGTATGCAAGAGGACTCTCATCTCAGGTACAAAAACTAGATAAAAGCATAGTTTTTCTATATGACAGAAACTACGATGCAGATGAAGCACTTGAGCGTGCTTACTTCATAGATCCAAACGCGACGGGGAAAATGAAAGAGATTCGTGCAAATGCTTTTAAAGAGGTGTTTAAAACTATTCCACCACAAAGTGTTAGAATAAACTAAGCACTTATACATGTGCGGTTTTTACCGCTCTGTTTTGCTGTATACATATGGCTATCTGCTCTATTAATAATATTTTCTATTGAGTTGTCTTCTAGTATATTTAACTCTGCTACACCCACACTCACTGTAATTGAAATTACTTTTTCATTAAGAGTTAATTCTGTTTTTTCTATTTTCTTTCTTATCTTTTCAGCTATAGCATAGGCACCATCAAGATCAGTTTGGGGAAGTAATACTATAAACTCTTCTCCACCAAACCTACAAACAACATCACTCTTTCGTATTGTCTCCATCAAGGTTGAAGCAACAGAGACAATGACTTTATCACCAAACTGATGTCCATATGTATCATTTACATATTTAAAATTATCTATATCCATCATTATCATAGAGAGCGGTGTTTTGTTTCTTTTACTTATTTCAAGGATATGCTCAGAACTATTAGTAAAGTGACGTCTGTTATAGAGTTTTGTTAGTGGATCCACTGAAGCCAATTTTTTAAGCTCAAGGTTTGATTTTTCAAGCTCAAGTGTTCTTTGTTTTACTTTCTCTTCTAGTAAGCTATTTGTATTATCAAGTATCTCTGTGTATGCAGTGATTTTATTTACCATGGAGATGATTGCATTTCTCATAAGAGTGACTTCATCTTTATTGTTTGAGAGATCTAGAGGAAAGTTGTTTTTCTTTGGATCGTATTTTAAAACACTATCTCTCAACTCATTAAGGCTTTTAAAGATTAGTTTAGTAAATATAATGAAAAAAACAAGTAAAACGATAGTTATTAGAGCAATATTGGTAGTAATCTCTAGGTTACTTTTACGCATATTTTCAAGTTCAAGGTTAGAAAATCTCAACTCAAGTGTTGCTAGTTTTTCTTTTGTATACTCATCTACTATATCTTTAACCCAGTAGTTATATTCATATTTATCTTCTAGCTTTGGTAGTTCTTTTGTGTTGTGTATATAAATCGTATTATTGTTTGTATCAACTAGACTTACAAACTCCAAGTCCTTATTTTGAGCTTGAATCTCCTCTAGATACTCTTTATTTGCACTATCTAAACCCAGAGAAAAGTTTAAGCCAAGAACAGGAGTTATAGTATTTATAAGTAGTTCGTTTTTAGATTTTTTAAAATCTATGAACTGCTTTTTAATACTTAGAGACATCTGGTATCTCTCTAAGCCAAAAGTAAAAAGAGTAAATAAAACAATACTAACAATCATCTTGAACTCTATACTTCTTGTCATCTTGAGCCCTCCTTATTATTATAAATTTTAGATATCCTCAGTAAAAGATTATCTAATCGAATTCCCTTATCTAGTACACTTTTAAGATTTATATAGGGTTTAGTATCACGTCCTAAAAACAAGGATATATCAACCCCTTCAACTAAGAGCTGATTATCATATGCAATTGTCATAATTTTTTTGTCTTGTGAAAATGAAATGGCTTTTTTAAGAGCTTTACTATTTGTTCGAAAGAGGAAGATAAGTTGTGTATCAGAACATAAAGAGATATTTTTATATTTTATTTTAGAAAACTTTATTTTGTAGTTTTTGATTCCATCGGGGTAATTTAAAGCAGTATAGTTTATAAACTCATCTGCAACTCTTTCATCTTCTTCATCAAAGCTAAGACATATATTTATATCTTGGTCTATTTTATTTTTTTGTGTACTCATAAGTATAAAACGCGGAGTAAGTTTAGAGTAAGTGTTTAATAAATCCATATCATATGTTGCAGCATTTAATGTACTGTAACAAAAAACAATAACAATGATAATGTAGGGATGTATTATTTGAAACATTAATATCCAATCTTTTAATTTATCGAATTTAAAACGCTATAATTAATCGATTATAGCATAAAATGTATCATCAAAAAACAGGGTTGTGTATGAAGAAAAAAATTATTAGTAGTGCTTTGATAGTTACCTGTTTTGTAGATTTGTATGCAGATAATACTTTAGATGATTTTGAATCAATACTAGGCGAAGCAAGTCAAATAGCAACACAAAAATCAGTAAATGTTGACTATATGCCTTCAGTAGTTACAGTAATAGACGCACAAACATATGTAGATGCTGGTATTCAAAATGTGGGCGAAGCTCTTGGTATGCTTCCTGGCATACAGATGCAAATAGGCTATCTTGGTCAACCTATAACAACAATCAGAGGCTTTAAAAATCCAAACTCTTTTATCTCAGACAAGGTAAAGATTATGATGGATGGTGTAGGTATCAACAACGAAGCCACTGGGACGGCTGGTTTTCTTATGGACTTTCCAATGGACTTAGTTGATAGAATCGAAGTACTACGTGGTCCAGGCTCAACTGTATATGGAGCTGGAGCCATTTATGGTACGGTAAATATTATTACAAAAACTGGAAATGAAGATAAAGAAGAGAGTGTTTACTTTGGCATAGGTAGCTACGAAAATATGACAACTGGAGGAAATTTTCACACTTCAATTGGTGATTATAAAATATTTACAGATGCTTATTACACCCAAAACAAGAAGGGTATTTTTGATGAAGAGTCAAAAGATTATAATGGAGATGTTCAAGATAAAACAGATGAAGAGAAACAAGATTTTTCCATAGGTCTTAAAGTAGTAAATGGAGGATTTGAATTTTTAACTCGTTACAAAAGTAGCCAATATGGAAACTTTTATGCTCGAAAAGGAGATATCTCTCCAAACAATGACAAAGGACATAAAGATGACTACTTTCTCTCTCAACTCTCATATAATGTAGACTTAAATGGTTACAAGCTTGACACTAGACTTAAGTACTCTTATAAAGAGTCAGACATAACAGCTTATGTAGAGACTGACGTAAACAAATATGCTGGTTTTTTTAATCTAGTGGGCATTGATATGCAAGATGCATTTTACATAGGCGAGAATCTAGTTGAACAAAACTTTGAAGCAGAAGCAATCCTTACAATCCCAGAAATCTATTCAAACAGTTTAACCCTTGGTGCAGGTATTCGGTATGCAGACATAAGTACAAACAAAATGTTTAGCAATATAGAAGACACCATCGCAAAAAACCTTACTACAATTGAGAACAGTCCCAATTATCAACAATTTTATGACTTGATACATGAACCACTCTACTGGGAAGATCCAGCAAACACTAAGGCTTATGGAAAAACAACAAGAACTATCAGTTATCTCAATATTCAAGACCTAATCTCTATCAACAACAAAACAGATTTAGTTTTAGGTGCGAGAGTTGATTATTATTCAGATATGGGAGCACATTTTAGCTCACGTGCTGGACTAGTGTATAGAGCAAATGATGAACTCATTTTCAAAGTTCTCTACGGTTCAGCGTTTCGAGCACCTACTTTTACAGAAAAATATACAGATGCTCATATATTGTTCTATCGTTATGGTGACCGTGAACTACAAGAAGAAACAGTGGACACATATGAGGCTGAAGTCATTTATATGCCAAATATTTATAACAAACTCTCTTTAAATATTTACTATTCAACACTATCGAATGTTATTGACTTAGAAGAAATAGATTCAATAGAGGGAGATCCAAGTACATATCCAGGGTATCAAAATATGAAAAGTCGCTCTAGTAAAGGTGTTGAGTTTGAGTACTTCTTTAACCCAAGAAATGAGCACAATTTATACTTTAATGCCTCGTATGTTGAAGCTGATTATACCATTCCCATTGATGGTGACTCTCCAACTGAGATAGATCAAAGTATGCCAGATATATCCAAGTATATGTTTAAAGCAATGTACATTTTCAAACCTACAAATAGCTTATCTTTTGGAACTACATGGCAGTACTATTCACAAACGACACAAACAACATTGCCTTGGGTTGTTAAGTATGGAAGAGATGTACCTGTTGAGAAACAAAGTATATTTGATGAGACTATTACCTACCACTTCTCAGCGTCTTCACAACTAAGATTGACTATCAAAAATCTTTTTAATGAAGAAGTGAGACTTCCAAGCTACTACTATACTCAAAATGGTGGTGTTCTTCGTGAGGGAAGAAACTTCTACTTAACCTATAAGTACACTTTTTAGAGCTTCTTAGCCCAGCGAGCAAAAAATCTTGCGGGGCTTATTCTATCACTTATTTTTTTTCCACTTACTATATGCTCTTTGAGTATTTTTGCCAAGTATGGAGCGAGAACAAAACCATAACCTCCACTTCCATTTATCATATAAAGATTTGGATAGTAGGTATACTCACTATAGTCTGCATTTTTTACTTTAAAACACAGGCTTTTGTTTGCAAGTGTCTCTTTTGAGAGGACAAGAGAACCAAGAAGTGGCATATAGTCAAAAGAGCCAGAACGCAGCCCCATATAATCCTTTACTACCTCAACATTCTCTAGTTTCATAGTTCTTGAAGCCTTCTCTAGGAGTTCTTCTCTTCCTGCTTCTATATCATAAGGCTCTTTTGAAGTCTCGGGATGATAATGAACATTGTGTGTAGCACCTATAGCTAAAACACCATCACTACTTGGGGAGATAGAGACAAACTGATGAATAGAGTGTGGGTTTGTCGTAGTTGTTTTTATATCTATACGGTGTCCCCAAACGCCGCGAAGTTGTATATAGGGCTCTTTTATGAGAGGAGAGTATGCACCTGTGGCGAGAACTACCTCTTTTGCAGCGTAAGCTTCATTTATAATCCAAACACCATCATCATAAACAAGAGAAGTCACCTCTTCTTTTATAAGCGATGCAGACTTTGCCATAGCTTCACATATCCTCTTTGCATCAACAAGTCCTGCGTTTATAGAGATATACTCACGACTCTCACCTTTAACTTCTAAAAGTTCTAAATCTGTCTTCTCTTTATATATCTTAAATGTCTCTGCATCTTCAGGTGTTTGTGCAAGATGAAGTAATTGTGCTTTTGTAAGAATATGCTCAAAATGTTTCTCATAAAAAGCAAGTGAGTAGACAAAGGCAAGATGAAGTAACTCTTTTAACTCTCCAGACTTAGAAAACTTTGGAGATATAAATGCACCAGCAGCGCCACTACCTCCACTAGCTATACCATCCTTATCAAAAATAACTACACTCTGTTTCTCATCTTTAAACTCATTTGCAATACTACAGCCATTTATACCTGCACCTATTATGGCAATATCATACATGCTCTTTATTCACACTCACCCTTTTGTATACTATAGCGTTGAAGAATACTCTTTTGTGAGTTGATGGCGTTCATGCTATCTATGGCAATCTTAACACCATCTTCATTCTCAAGCATAAGATACTTCTCTTTATTCTCTTTTACTATCTGTGTAAACTCTTTGAAATTCTTAAAGGCTTTGTTATTCACCTTATCTATCATCCACATAGAAAAACCATGGTCTCCTCTGTTTGTCTTATCTGCGAGTACCTTAAGAAGAACAACAACCTCATCTCTCTCTTTAGTCGCCCACTCTCCACTCGCCTGTCTTAGTTGTAGAAGTGTGGAGCGTTTGTTTAAAAGAAGGTTTCTTGTAAGGGGTGTAAACACATAACCACCATAAATAAGATAACGGGGCATTACATCATGTTCAAGAGTTTTAACCAGTAAGTCATCATCGGCTGTACTTGTAAGTATAACCATCATACTAACAAGTTTTCCATCTCTCAAAACATCTAACTCTATACTCTCTCCCAACTGCTTCTTATCTACATAGTAGACATAAGAGGTAAACTGTTCTGCTGCAAACTCTACTGTAGCATCGTTCTCTATCTTATGTCCATCAATACTTAAGAGGATATCTCCCTTTTGAAGTACATTATGCAAAGAGGACTTTTCTGAAATATCTAAAATCATAACACCACTTTGATTAGCACCCATCTTATAGACTTCTCTAAGTGTTTCATTCTCCATATTTTGTGTCCCTATACCGAGATTAGCAAAACCATCACAAACACCATCTTTTACATCATCTAAAAAGTGTTGGACTATTTCAGGTGGTACGAGATAACCAATGTTTTGTGAGTTCTTTATCTGTTGCATAACAACACCTACAATTTTGTCATCACTTATTGCAGGTCCACCACTGTTACCTGGATTTATTGCTGCATCAATCTGTATGGCCAAAAATCTCTCTTGAGAGTGTGCATAGCCTGTATGTTCTATACGAGAGACTACACCCGTACTAACACTAAGCGCATTTCCTCCCATTGGAAAACCATAGACTGTAATGTTTTGCTGGATTTTTGGAAGCTCTCCAAGTGAGAGACTCTTAGCACCCTCAAAAAAACTCTCATCTTTTACTTTTAAGAGTGCTAGGTCTACTTGATGCGATATATACTCTACTTGTGCCTCATAGCGTTTTGTCTCTCCATAGCGTTTTACCTCTATAAAAGTCTCATTTGCAACGACATGTGCATTTGTAAGGATTCTGTTACCCTCTATGATAGTTCCTGAACCATGTGAGCGTTTTATACTTGAGTTCCATGGAATATTATAGTTTGGAACTTTTGCGGCTGTGTATATTTTTACTATAGACTCTTTTACATTTTCGCTTGCCATTAGAGTCAAAGAGACAAACAAAAAGCTTATAAAATACTTCATACTAATCCCTATCTCTATTTATCAGAAAAGACATCGTAAGTAGCTGTAAAATCATATACCTTCTCAGTTTGTTGCCACTGAATTTTATAGTTAGCTACACCATCGAAGTGATTTTTTTTACATACTGTCTCTTTAATGTGATTACGAAGTTTTTCATCAAACTCTTTATAAGCATCTACAAAAGAAGTGTATTGATAATCTGATGCCGTTATGGTTGGAGTACTTTGTGCATACCAGTTTGAGTATACAAAAGTCATTGTTGGCATATCCAAGGGAGAAGTTATTATCTTACACTCTGAAGCCACACTCTGAGTCCCTAATGTGAAAGCCACTAAACTCATTATTTTTAAAACTGTTCTTTTCATCTCAACCTCTATGTGTTAATCTCATATTATTGTATCAGAACTTTATTATCTCTTCGTAGTAACGCTCAAAGCCATCAAAGCTATGAGAACCGCCCTCTTCTACAAACATCTTGGCGTTTGCAAACTTCTTTACAGCCTTAGAGTAGTCAAGTGTTTCATCACCCTTTTGAAGTAAAAGCATGAAGTTTTCATCCTTGGTGTTTTGTACTTCATACTTAGGAAGTGAACTTATGTGTTTGTCGTTCCACTCAAAAGTACTGCCATCATAGTAGTGAGGAAAATATCCCTTGGTTAAGAGCAGTGTTTCATAAGGAAAAATGGAGGGGTTAATCAGCACAGCCTTAAGATTGTACTTACTTGCAAGATAGATAGAGTAAAAACCACCAAGAGAAGAGCCTACAAGAGTTATCTCACCCTCTAAGTTCTCTATAATCTCTTCAAGTGTTTGTATCGCCAAATCTGGAATGTATGAAAGAGAAGGCGCTAAAAAAGGAATCTTCTTAGATTTACAATACTCTCGCATCATTGAGGCTTTAACGCCAAGACCGTGACCGCCATATCCATGTATGTAGAGTATCATTAATTTCTTCCTTAGTTTATATGCTCACTTCTTTTATGTCTGCAATTTTTAAAATACTTTTGTAGATTGAAGCTACAAGTGCTTTTCTGTTGTTTTTAAGAGCTTCATCTTCTGCGTTTACCATTACATCGCTAAAGAAGCTGTCTAGTTCTGGTTTGAGTCCAAGGAGTGCATCAAGTTCTGACTCATAACTCTCATAACTAGCCGTGTTTACTTCATTGTATCTAGTAAAAAGCACTTTTTCAGCCGACTCTTGTAAAAGCTCTGCGTTTATAGTTTGCACTGCGTTTAAGTCTATATCTTTTGTGATGTTTGCAACACGTTTAAAAGTAGAGCTTACTTCATCAAAACCTTCAGAGTTTACAAGGTTACTGAGTGCTTCTATCTTGTGGCCAAGAGCAAGTAAGTCTCTCTCCCCTGATGCTAAAACAGCTTCTATGATAGAAGGGTTTACTTTATATGATTTTTTGATACGTTCTAAGATAAAACTCTCTAATTTCACAAAGTCTATCTCTGCATAGTCTACAGATAACTCTTTTATAGTCTCTACTATGTCAAAACTAAAACCATACTCGTTTATAATACGAACAATTCCGTTTACTGCACGACGAAGTGCAAAAGGATCACGTGAACCTGTTGGAATCTCATTTACTGAGAAAAGTGCTAGAAGAGTATCTAGTTTTATACTCATTGCAACTATGGCACTCAGTGGTGTTGATGGAAGTTCACTCTCTTCTCCATCTGGAAGATATTGCTCTTTTATAGCTGTTGCAACTGCTGGTGTTTCGCCTTGCTCTGCTGCATAGTAAGAACCCATTAATCCTTGAAGCTCAGTAAACTCATAAACCATTTCACTCATAAGATCGGCTTTTGCTAAGTCTACTGCGCGAGTTAGATCTTTTTTGTCTGCGTTTGGTGCATACTTGTCAAAAAGAGCAGAAGCGATTTTACCCTCTCTTACTATCTTCTCTTGTACACTTCCAAGACCTTTAAAGAAAGTAATCTTCTCTAAGCCTGCAGTACTAAGACCTGCTCTTAAGTCATTATCCCAAAAGAAAAGCCCATCTGCTAAACGCGGACGAAGTACAACTTCATTTCCTTTTACTACTTCACTAAAATCATCTGTTAGTGCATTTGAAACTACTACAAACTTGTTAAGCAGTTTTCCCTCTTTAAAAACAGGAAAGTAACGCTGATGCTCTTTCATAGAAGTGATGATAACTTCAGGAGGCAGTCTTAAAAAAGCCTCATCAAATGAGCCTAAAAGTGCAGTAGGATTTTCAGTAATTGCCACTACCTCTTCAAAAAGATCTGCATCTATTTCTATATCTACTCCATTATCAGCCTCTATCTTCTTAAAGTCAGCAGAGATTTTTTCAGCACGTAGTTGTGGGAAGAGTGTAACACCCCCATCTTTAAGAACTTCAAAGTACTCTTTTGCTCCACTTACTTCAAGTGCACCAAACTTAGCTATACGGTGAACAAATGTCGCCTTAGAAGACTCTACTCCAAAAAGTGTTAGAGGCACAAGCTCATCCCCAAGCATTACATTTACCCAACGTATAGGACGGATAAAACTCTCATCAGAGCTTCCCCAGCGCATACTTTTACCAAAATCGAGCGACTTTATCCAAGTCTCTATGATTTGAGGTAAAAGCTCTATAGAAGGCTTTCCAACAAGATCTTTTTTATAGTAAAGAACCTCTTTTCCACCTTTATCAGCACGACCAAGTTCTTCAAGAGAAACGCCACATTTTTTTGCAAAACCATTTGCTGCAGGAGTTGCTTCGCCATCTTTAAACGCCACCGCCACTGGAGCACCAAAAAACTCTTCTACAGAATCTTCTTGAGCTGTTTGAAACTCTCTATGCCAGATAACTAAACGCCGTGGAGTATAGTAAAACTCAAACTCTCCAAGAAGTGAATGCTCTTCTAATATCTTTGCATATTTTTTTTCTATATTTTTTAACTCTTTTAAAAGTGGAACTGCAGGTAGTTCTTCAACACCGATTTCTATAAGTAATGGTTTTAACATAGTTGTACTCTTTTTGTATGAATTATCGCGATTTTACCCATTCTTTGGTTAAGAAGTGCTTTTAGAATTTTTTGCAAAAGAAATTTTTGGTATCGTCATTGTTTCTTGTTATAATGCTCAAAGCTATGTTGAGGATAAATCTTACACTATTCTTAAATAAGACAAATATACTCTTATTTATGTTTATCTAAAAGATTTTGAAGATACAATACCGCTAATTAAAACAAAAAAAAGGAATTTAATATGCCAAAGATTAACAAGTACGTAGATATCGACACTGTAGAAAGAGAAGCGAAAAAGGACTTAATTGACCGTCACTCTCCATTTATTCACTGTGCAAGTACAGCTAAAGCTGGTGAGCCATTTGAAGTAACTGTAAAAATGGGTCAAGAGTACACTCACCCAGATGATTTCGATCACTACATTGAGTCTATCACTCTTTTCAATGGTGAAACTAAACTTGCTCAAGTTTCTTATGTTCCAGGAACATTAGGTAACATCAAAGCGCATAACACTACAACTTTTACTATCATCCCAACTGGTAAAAAACTTAACTTAACTGCTCACGGTTACTGTACTAAACACGGTATCTGGGAAGGTACTCCTGTAGAAGTTACTGTAGAAGGTTAATCTTCATCTCTTCTCGACAAAGACTACAAAGTCTTTGTCAAATCTCATAAACTTTCTTACTTATGCCATCGGTAATGTTACAGTAAACTTTGCACCCTTATATTCTTCTCCATCATACTCAAATATCTCATTTTCAGCACTAATACTACCTTTTAATTTTTTCACAATAATAGTATGTGTAATGTAAAGACCTAAACCTGTTCCGCCTGTAGCCTCTTTAGTAGTAAAGTAAGGTTCAAAGATTCTTTCAAGTATATCATCTGCTATTCCACCTGCATTATCTTTGATGACAATAACAATATTATTATTTTCATCTTCTTTAACGGTAAGAATAAATATAAGCTTCTTTTTGAGTTTTTCTGCTTCTTTTAAAGCATCTTTAGCATTGTTTAGTATATTTATAATTGCCTGTGTCAGTTGGTTGGCATCACCATATGAATTTACCTTTTCATCTATCTCTTTTATGGTATCAATAGTATTTTCATCAAAAGATGCTTTTACAAGATTTATACACTTATCAAGAAACTCTTTCACATTGTACTCTTCGTTAGAACCGTGTGGTTTAAAAAAGATCTAAACTCATCTATAGTTCTTGAAAGATATTTTACTTGACTTTCCACACTATTTGCATACTCAAGTGTTGAGTCTGGATTGAGTTTATTGAGAGATATGTCTGCTTTTAAATTGTTAACACTCATAGATATAGTAGAGAGCGGTTGCTTCCATTGATGTGCTATATTTCCTATCATTTCACCCATAGCTGCTAGTTTGGAAGTTTGAAAGAGCATCTGCTCTTTTTCTAAAATTTCTCTCTCTAAGTCTATTCCATTTATGATACTTATGAGCTTTTTTTCTAGAGCATCTAAGCTTATTGGTTTAAGGATATAACCATCTACTTGTAGTTCAATAGCTGCTTGAAAAAACTCCATATCACTAAATGCCGTAGTAAATACAATGTGGACATCTTTATCTTCTTTTTTAATAAGCTTTGACATCTCAATACCATCCATATTTGGCATTTTTATGTCTGAAACTACAATATCTGGTTTATATTTTTTATAGTATTCTAGACCTATAGAACCATCATCTGCAAGGTAGAGAGTATCACAAAAATTTTCTAAAACTTCTGCTAGTTCTTCTTGTATCGCTTTTTCATCTTCAACATATAAAATTGATTTTACTTTTGGCAGTTTTAACATCTTTTTATCCTTCATTTAACATCAAAGTAGCTTTTGGTTCACCTATATAGTAACCTTGTGCAAAGTCTACACCATACTCAGAAATTTTTTCATAAACCTCTTTGTTATGTACAAACTCTGCGATAATTTCACATCCTATATTGTGTCCAAAAACGACTATTGCTTTTACTATCTCTTGTGCATTTGTGTCAGTAACAATATTTTTCACAAAACTTCCATCTATCTTAATATAATCAACTTTAAGGGTCAACAATCTACTAAAGTTTGAGTTTTCTGTTCCAAAGTCGTCAATAGCAATTTTATAACCTAAATTTTTAAGCTCTTTTAATTGCTCTAAGACTATATGAGAACCTATGCTACTTACAGATTCAAGAATCTCTATAATCACACGCGAACTATCTATGGAGTATTCTCTTCGTTTTTCTTCTAAGTATGAAACGAGATAATTCTCTTTAAAATCTTCACTCGTAATATTTATACTAAAGGCAATATTATTATCTTGCATGAATGCAAATGCCATATCTATCACTCTTTTAGTAAAGTTTGTCAAAAGTCCCGCCATCGTTAATGGTTTTAAAAACATATTTGGACTGATTATTTCATTGTCCGGAGTTATGATTCTTGAGAGGACTTCATACTTTATGATTTCACCTGTCTTTATGTTTTTTATAGGTTGAAAAAAGATAGTAAAACTATTTTGAGTAAAATATACTTTTATCTTTTCAATCCAAATAAGATTGTTTTTTTGCAGTTTTTCAAAGTCAGAATTTTCATTATAAACGCCTATGTGATTTTTTCCTATTTGGCGAATCTCTTGTACGGTTAAAGAAGTTGAACGCAAAAGGTCTTTATCTTTTGCTGAGTCAATTGCCATTGTAAAAGAGATATTAAGTTCAATATTCTCTAAAAAAATGTTGTTATTTGCAAAGTACTCTTTTATAGATTCTGCAAGTGTTTGTGCTTGAGTTATTTTATTTCCCATACTTAAAAATACAAACTCGTCTGCCTGCATTCTGTAGAGTTTAAACATATTGTCATCAAATTGCTTAAGTACACTTGCAATTTTTTTAATTATTTGATCACCAAGTGAAAATCCAAAATTGTAATTTACTATACGAAAGTTATCTATGTTTAACAAAAGAATAGTGTTCTCTTTACTCAAATCTAGCTCTTCATTAAGTGCTATGCGGTTAGGAAGACCTGTTAAACTATCGCTAATATAACTTTGTATCATCTCTTGCGTTTTTGATGCTACAAGCTCTTCAAGATGCTCTTTATATGCAAGATTCTCTTTAGAGTTTTTAATATGTGTGCATAACTTTAAAAGAGCACTATTTACTTGATCAAATTCTATTGGCTTTAGTATATAGCCATCTATTCCAAGATGTACCGCTTCAGCGTAATTATCTGAATCTTTATATGCCGAAACAATGATGATATGCTGACTTTGATTGATGCTCTTAATCTCTTTAGACATTTCTAAGCCATTCATTTTGGGCATGTTTATATCAGTGATGACTATGTCATGTGAAGCTTTTTTATACTCATTTAAGCCCATTTCTCCATCTTCACAGACTGTAACGGTTTTAAAAAAATTTCTAAGATATGTAGAAAAAGCTTCTCTTAAATCCTTATTGTCTTCAACATATAGAACACTTAAGTCTCTAGCAATTAATTCTAATTGTGCTAATCGTTTCATAACTCTTTCTCTTTCATATCTGATATAACTCTGTTTCGACCACCCTCTTTTGCTTGATACAAAAGTTCATCCGCTTCTTGATACATTAAGTCTTCATTTATAATTGATTTTGCATATGCCATTTTTAAACCTGCTGATACTGTTACATAATTACAGAACTTACTGCTTTCATGAGGTATATGCATATTTAAGATACTTTCTACAACATAGTTAATAAAACTCGTTGCTTTTTCAGGGCATGTTGCTTTAAAAAGTATTCCGAACTCTTCTCCACCCAAACGAAAGAAAATATCTTCCTCTCGATTGAGTATCTTTTCTATGCACTGTGTAACTTGAATAAGCACTTCATCACCTTTTTGATGACCATAAGTATCATTATACTGTTTAAAGTGATCTATATCCAACATTGTAAAACAAATTAAATCATTTTTTCGTCGAGAAGTAGCTATATACTTTGGAAATGTTTCATTGAAGTGTCTTCTGTTATATGCATTTGTAAGACCATCTCTTATGGAAAGTTCTTCTACTCTCTTAAGGTTTGTTATATCGTGATGTATTGCTGTATAACCAATTTTTACACCATTTTCATCATATATAGGATACATATTCACTTGTATCCAATAAAAAGAACCATCTTTCTTTTTATTTTTCAACTCTCCGTTCCAAACCTTATTTTTTAAAAGGGCTTTCCAAATTTGTAAATCTAGCGTTTTTGGAGTATCTTCAGGTCTTAAGAGTTTATGAGTCTTGCCTATAAGTTCTTCTTTTGTATATCCACTAATATCACAGAGGGCTTGCGAGACATAAGTAATTACACCATCCAAATCAGTACTAGAAGTTATGACATTCTCATCTACAATATGCAAGTACTCATTGAGTATGTTTGTTTTATTTTCCAACTCTTCTTTAAGTTTTAAAATTTCTATTGTTTTCTTTATTAAAACCTCTAGTATCTCTAAGTCTATTGGTTTTAGTATATAACCTGTTACATGAAGTTTTATAGCCTCTTGCATATAGTGAGTGTCACTAAACGCCGTAGTAAAAATGATATGTACATCTTCGTCAATATTTTTCATCTCTTTTGCCATATCTATACCATTCATAACAGGCATTGATATATCAGTGACAACTATTTTTGGACTATGTTTTTTAAATAATTCTAATCCAACAGCACCATTTTCAGCAGTATAAAGTGTTTCACAAAAATTCTCTAAGAACTCTTTTAACTCTTCTCTAACATCATTTTCATCTTCAACATAAAGTAGTGATTCTATCTTTTTAAACTCACTCAGCAATGCTCTTCTCCTCTAAAAGTTCTATAGAAGTTAAAACGCCATCATCTACATTAGAGACTGACAATCTACTGTGCATATTTTCTTCAATAATCATTTTAGACATATATAGACCCATTCCCGTTCCTTTACCTTGTTCTTTCGTTGTAAAGTAAGGCTCAAAAACTCTTGTTAAAATTTCTTCTGAAATGCCACCAGCATTATCTTTTATAAGTAACTTGTTAGGTAGTACATCGACTCTTATCTTAGGTTTTTGTATGGCGTTTGTTAAAAAAGCATCTTTAGAATTTCCAATGATATTCATTATAACTTGTTGAAATTCGGTTTTTAGCCCATAAAAAGAGAACTCTTCACCAAAAACTTCCACCTCAATGTTAGAGTTTTTAAGTTGCGCACTTAACATGTTTAGTACTTCTTCAACAGACTCTTTAACGAGAAATGTTTGTTTTTCCTTGTCAATTCTAAAAAAGTTTCTAAAGTCATCTATAGTCTTACTCATAAACTCTATTGTCTTTTTGTTTTTTTCTACAAAGAGATCTATAAACGCCTCATCAATTTTTTCTTGTTTATAACTGTACTTTAACTTTTGGATTCTAATGCTAATCTCATTGAGAGGTTGTCTCCACTGATGAGCAATCGCTCCAATCATCTCACCCATAGAAGCTAGTTTTGACTGGTAGACTATAAGTGCTTCTTGTTGTTGCGCAACTGCTTCTAATTTTTTCACTTCACTTAAATCATGCACAGTACCTATAAAATAAATTGTGCCATTTACCATGATTTTTGTAACAGCAAGAGAAATAGGAATCTCTTTTCCATCTTTATGGACTCCATGAAGACTGCGCTGTTTTCCTATGATGGTACGTTCTTCTTCTTTATAGTTTTTAACATATCCATCATGAGCAGCTCTATGTGTCTGAGGGACAAGCATTTTTATGTTTTTACCTAAAAGTTCTTCCTTTTCATATCCAAAAAGGTCTAATGTAGTTTGATTTACATGCTCTATACTTGCATTTCTATCTATTACGACGACAGCATCAAACATATTGTCAAGTATATCTGTCAAAAACATACTATCTTGGTTACTAAGTTGAACATATCTATAGATAAGAAAAAGCATTGGCAACAATATAGATAAAAAAGAGCATATAACTACAATACTCAGTTCTAAGACTTTTTCAACGATTAAAGAGTTTAGTGATTTTTCAAGTTTATATACCACTAAAACATCATTCAAAAATAGATCTATTGTTTTACCAATTATAGAGTCACCAAGTTCATAAAAACTTCTTTTATCTTCTGTAAAGTTAGGTATAGATTTAATCAAAGGATTATCAATAGCTTTTCGTGGGACTTTACCATATGCTGTCCATGACCACTTTTTGTCATTGTTCATCATAAAATCGCCCTTCTTATTAATCATAGCAATTTTAATATGTGTAAAGTTAAGGATACTCTCTATCCACTCTTGCATATAAAAATTTACAACAACTATACCTACAAGCTTCTCATCTACATAAACACCTTTACCCATACGTAGAGTAGGATTGTATGGAACTTCTACTACACCATGTTCTTCGTTTAAATCAAAGTTTGAATACCCTACTTCTTCATGCGATAAATTTAAAAACTTCTCTACATAATAACGGTCTGATTTGTTTTGCAAGCTATCAGTAGAAAAAATAGTAATATTTTGTTCTCTGTCTTGATCTACTCGTAACTTTTCATCCCCTTTTAAGTCTATGAAACGCAGCTGCATAATATTTTTGTGAGACTTAACGGTGTTGTAAAAAAGTTTTTTACTCTCTTTACTCTTCTCACCATTTAGAGCAAAAGTTTTGAAATCTTCATTAGATGTCAGCATATTTAAAATAGTAATTTGCTCATCTTGAAATTTGTCGACTAAGCTTTCTACTACTTTATGATGTAAACTCACTTCACCAATAATATGCTCAGACAAATCTTGATGCACTAACTTACCTACGAAAAGGAGGACACCAATAGATATAATAACTCCAACGAAGAGTTGTATCCAAGCATATCTAATCAGTTTTTTAATCTTAAAACCTTGCATTTAAAGCCCCACTTTCAATTTGATAGTAACAAGTGTACCCGCGTTTTTGTTTTGTATAGAAATTTTACTTTGCATATTGTCTTCAATAATCATCTTAGACATATATAAACCCATTCCAGTTCCTTCACCTTGCTCTTTTGTTGTAAAGTAAGGTTCAAAAACTCTCTCGATTACTTCTTCCTCTATACCACCTGCATTATCTTCTATAAAGATACTATTTTTCAAAACTTTTATCACGATTTTAGGACTTGAGATTTTATTTGAGACTAAGGCATCTTTTGCATTATTTATAATGTTAATTATAACTTGCTGAAACTCTGTTTTGAAGCCCTCAAAGAAAAACTCTTCTCCCTCTAGCACAAGTTCAATATTATGACTTTTGAGTTGTGACTCTTGAATGTTCACAACTTCCACAATAGCCTCTTTTATATCAAATGCTCTTTTTTCCTTATCTATTCTAAAGAAGTTTCTAAAATCATCTATAGTATTACTCATAAAAGCAATAGTCGTTTTATTTTTATCTATAAAACTAGTTATAAACTCTTCATCTATTTTTTCATTAAGGTAAGCATATTTTAACTTTTGGATTCTTATGGAGAGTTCATTAAGTGGTTGTCGCCATTGATGTGCAATAGCACCTATCATCTCACCCATAGAAGCGAGTTTAGATTGTTGGATAAGTGCTTTTTCATGCTCTCTTCTCACACTTATCTCCTCTTGTACTTTTTTCTCAAGGTTCTCTTGATAGTCTTGCATTTGTACTACAAGTTCTTTTGTCTTTTTATTGGCAAGTTTATACTGTGTCGCTGCATGTATTAGCTTTCCTATCTCATCATTATGATTATATTTAGGAATACTAAGTTCATCTTCTCCATCAGCCAATCTTTCAAACATCTCCGTTAATGAACCTAAAGGTTTAAGGATAATACTTACTATTAGTAAAAAGCTTACAATCAGTAAAAAAATAAATACTCCACTGAGAGTTATATTTATCTTTTTGTTGAGTTCGATATAGTAATCTATCTCATAACGCACACTCTCTCGTTTGATAAGAGTCATTTCTCTTAATTTCTCAGAGTAGTGATGTATCTCATCGGCGTCTCCTGGCATTACAATCTTTGTGAGCATGGAGTATGTTCTGTAGTGCTCTATAGCCTTATGTACTGTTCTTTTAAAAGAGTCTAAACTCTCTAAAATATTTAAACGCTGATTGTCACGTTGAAAATACCCATTTTTTTCAAGTTTTTTTACAATCTCTTCTGCTTTTGTAAACTCTTTTTTTGTTGCAGTAACATAGTTAATATTGTCTGTTTCAAAGTAACGTACACATGCTTTTTCAATCTCTAAAATTGACTTTTTAAATAGTATCATATTAAGCATATCTTGATTTCTTTTTGTAGTGTTTTTTAAGCCACTTGCCAAGTCTTCGAGGTTTTGAGCATGTTCTCTTAACTCTTTTCTCAACAAAAAGTTAAGCGGTATTTGTTCTTTAGCTACATTAAAATCTATGCTATATTTTTTTATATGTTCTAAAAGCTTTTCATATGTATAGTTATACTCATCAGAAAGTTCTATCATATCATTTTCACTATTCTGTATTGACTCAAATAAGCTTTCAATAGGCTTGATATAACTAGAGTCTCCATTAGTACCATACTCATAGATGTAGCGTTTGATTTTTTCTACATCACTAAAGAGTATCAAGTTTTTTTGAAGTTGATTATTTGTCTCTGTAAGATTAGATATTGTATTTGACATACGAAGTGTCATTGAGTAAGAAAAAATACTAGATAGTAAAAAGAACAAAATTAAGGTAAAAGTAATAATGTATATTTTGTGTTTATATTTTATATTTTCAGTAATCACTTGAGAATCCCTTAGTTAATACGACGAATCAATTTTTGCCACTTCTGAAGTGTATAGTCAAAGTTTGGCATCACTGTATTCCAAACTGCTACATTCTCAAAACGCTTAGTATATGAACCACCTCGTCTAAAAGAGCCTCTTTTTACACTGATGCGACCATCCGTTCCAAAAAGGTCTTGCGATGCAACTTTTCCCTCATACCAATAATTCCACTCTGCATGAGTCATAAATTTTTTTGAACGCTGTGGGTTTGAAATGTAATATCCTTGACGTGCTACAAAAGCACCTGCCCAGCCAGATAGCCACCAATTCATATACTCATAAGCTGCATCTTTTTGTTCCCCTCTTGTTTCACTAGAAAGACTCATAACCCCATACCAAGCTCTATAGCCCTCTTTTGGAGCTCCATATAAACAAGGAGTACCCATACCATTGAGTGAACTTACAGCAGGAGAAAACATACTCTCTATATCTACTTCTCTGTTTTGCATAAGGTCAATAGAGTGAGGAACAGAGTTCCAATATCCGCGAAAATGCTCTTTTTCTTTATACTCATAGATAATATCAAAGAGAGTATCTATCTCTTGTATGCTCATATTACCTATATCTTTAAATTTTATAATACCTTTTGCACTTGCAGCTAAAGCCAAGTCAAAAAGACCTATAGTTGGGTCATTTACAATAGCAACACGGCCTTTATATTTTTCATCTAAAAGCCATGCCCAACTCTCTGTCTCATATGGAATACCTTCTTGGATAATAGAAGAGTTATAACCAAAAGAGTCTACATTGTGAACATAAGGCATAAAAGAGATTTTATCTGTTGGTATACTCCCAAGTGATCCATCTTTTTGAACATAAAGAATTTTATTTGGAACATCTCCAGCACCCTCTTTGGCGTTTGGAGAAATTTTACCTGTTTTTGGAAGATTGTTTATCTCATTCCAGTACTTTAGCTTATCTATATCAAGTGCTTGTATAGCACCTGAGTCCCATAAGATTCTTGTACTATTTGACCACTGCTCATAGATATCAAAAGAGTGTGGACTTGCTATAGCTTTGCTTAAAATCTCAGCACTACCCCCAGGATAAAACTCAACATTTATCTTTAAGTCTTTGAGAGCTTGTTCTCTAATCTTCTCTTGTAAGGTTACATGTGTTCCTAACACACGTATAGTAGGATATCTATTTTTTGCACTAAGTATAGCGGGGAAACCCAGTGTAGCAATAGCTGCTGTTGCACTCTGCTTAAGAAAATCTCTTCTATCCGTTGAAAGCACATCTACCCCTTCAAGTTGTTCTATCTGCATGCTCCATTTGCATACAAAATCATTATAACAGATTATATTTTAATTATTATATTATATTAGTTATTTTTGATATATCTGCTATCTTTAAATATATTTGCTCTAGTATTTTTAAAAAGATATAATCTCCCTATGTCTAATAAAATTATAATTATCGGTGCAGGATATGCAGGTCTAGTGGCCCTAGAAGAGTTAGCTAAAGATGCTAAAAATGAAATAGTGCTACTCGATAAAAACTCCTATCACTTTTTACAAACAGATGTATACGACCTCATTGCAAATGAGTATGACTTTGCACAAGTAAGCGTTGATATGTTTAGTTTTTGTGCTGGATTTCAAGGAAACGTCACTTTTTTAAAAGAGCTTGTAAATAATGTTGATTTTAAAAATAAAAAAGTTATCACTCAAAAACAAAGACTAAGCTATGATTACTTAGTCATTGCAGTAGGTTCAAGGACGAAGTTTGTCACAAATGTAAAAGGTCTCAAAGAGTATGCCTTTGGTGTAAAAGCTTTACACAGGGCTATCTACTTCAAACAAAAATTTGAACTTTCTCTTTTTCAAAAAGTTCAAGAGTCTGGTAGTTTTTGTTCCCCAATTAATATCGTAGTTGCAGGTGGTGGATTAAGCGGGGTAGAAATAGCTGCACAGATGGCATCTTATGCAAAAGATTTTTATAAAAACAACCATTTTATTTGTAGAAAATTAAACATAATAGTTGTAAATTCACAAGCAACTATTCTACAGGGAATGGATAAAAGACTTATAGATGCTTCACAAAAAAGGCTTGAAGAACTAGGAGTTAAGATTATCCTAAATCGTAAAGTGATTGAAGTAAGTAAATCTACTGTAACACTCTCTAAGGGAGAAGTTTTACCAACTGATTTTATGATATATGCAGGAGGAATAGAACCCAACGGTTTAGTTTACTCTCTTGATTTAGATAAAGACGATAAAGGCTATCTCAAAACAAATAACTATCTTCAAAGCGAGAATTACACAGATGTCTTTGCCATAGGAGACTGCACAAGTATCTATAAAGATGGTGAAAAAATTCCACCTACAGCCGATACAGCAGAACAGATGGGTGAAGTATGTGCAAAAAACATTACTGCTCTTATAAAGGGCAAAGAGCTCAAAAAACATACTATTAAATCTAGAGGAGTACTTATAGCATTAGGTAGAAACTACAGTGCCGCTAAACTTATGGGGTTTTTCTTTAAGGGTTACTTGGCTTATCTAGCAAAAAAAATAGTAGAAAAAGTTTACTTCAAAAAACTCGATGCTATTTCAAAAAAGGGATGTTCAAAGATATTTTCATAAAGTAAATTAGATTACTTTCTAAACCGAATCATCTTAAAACGCTCACCTAAAAAGTTTGGAAGTATAAGCATCTTTGCTTTTTCAAGCTCTTGTTTGTAGATTTTTTCATCCACATTTTTTTGAAGCATCTCTAAAAGTTCTAAGAGTCCCATGTCAACAAGTGCCACCATCTGAGCCTTCAACTCAACAAACGCCACACCAGCCTCTTCATAAGCATCTTTTACATGCTCAAATGTCACATCGTAAGTGATATCGCTTTTTGCAAAAAGCTCTTCGCGTTTGATGTTCTCATCGAAAAATGGAATCACCTCATGCTTTGTATAAACACGAAGAGAGAAGTCAGGACGAGCTTGCATCTCTCCATAGTCAAAACTCATAAACTCGAAAGTCTCAGCCGCGTTTGACATCTCAAGTGCAAACTCTTCATAGCCTATGGCTATCTCGCCTCTATCTTTATGGTACTTTTTCGCTTTTTCATCTACCCATGAGTTTTGCTCTTCAAACGCGACATCATTGCCATCTACTCTTGCTGTTTTACCTTTATAGTAAAGCTCACAAGGAAATGCATCGAAAATCTCATTTGCTATAAAAAAAGCATTTTCACATTTGAGTTCACTCAGAGACTTATAGTGTGTGAGCTTTATAGCATCACCAAAGGAGTCAGCAAAGTAGTTTGTCTGCTGCGTTTGCAAATCATCAAAACGCTCGATGATTACAAAGTTAAATGTTTGAAGAAGTTCAGGTCGAAGCGTGTAAATAAACTGGCACACATCTGCTAAGAAGTAACCATGATGTGCACCTATCTCACAGATAATGGCGTTTGTTTTTAAAAAGCCCTCATCTACAAGTGAGATAATATGCTTTGCGATAGTTCCACCAAAAAACTGGCTTGTACTTACGGCTGTATAAAAATCTCCGCTTTTTCCAATGTTCTTGTAAGTGGCATAGTAACCATCTTCTCCATAAAGCCACTTACTCATATACTCACTAAAGAGCATTACTTCTCCACTATAGCTAAAGCTTTCTCTAGGGCAGAGAAGCCCTCATCAATCTCTTGATTTGAAATAGTAAGTGCTGGTAAAAAACGCAGGGTATTTCTTCCGGCTTTGAGTACCATAACACCATTTTCTCTTGCTGCGTTTAGTACCTTTGTAAGTGTATCTGCATCTTTAGCGCGTAAACCGCACATAAGACCAATACCAACCTTAGAAGTAAAGGTCTCTTTATGAGCCTCACAAAACTTTTCTAATGCTGCATTGAAGTACTCTATAGTAGCGTTTAACTCACCACTTTCTTTTATCTCATTTAAGATATCTACAACCTCGCAAATTGCTGTTGTACTGAGATAGTTTCCACCAAATGTAGAACCGTGATCACCTGCACCTAAAACTTCTTTGAGGCTTGTCATAACAACACCAACAGGAACACCACCACCAACACCTTTTGCAAGTGTGATTATCTCTGGGTCAATTCCATAAAGTTGACTCGCACTAAACTCACCCGTTCTATAAGCACCAGTTTGTACTTCATCTACTATGAGAGGAACCTCTTTGTCTTTAAGAAGTTTTGCAAGAGCTTGAACTTTTGCCTTGTCTTGAGGCTGAACGCCACCCTCACCTTGAATAAGTTCAATCATAACAGCCGCAGTATGGTCGTCTAAAAGTCCTGCAATATCATCTATAGTATCAGCATATACAAATCCATCAGGAAAAGGTCCAAAGTAGTTATGCATAGCCTCTTGACCCGTAGCTTTTACAGTAGTAATAGTACGACCATGAAAAGAGTGTTGCAGTGTAATAATCTTGTAGCGTTTAATCGCTCCGTCGCGTTCTCCATGTTTTCTCGCTATCTTTATAGCACCTTCATTTGCTTCAGCACCTGAGTTTGCAAAAAAACATTTCATATCATAACCACTCGCTTCTACTATCTTTTGTGCAGCTTTAGCTTGGGGACCAATATGATAAAGGTTAGAAATATGTGTTATGTTTGAGAGTTGTTTACAAATAGCTGCGTTTACTCTCTCATTTGCATGTCCTACACTCGTAACTGCTATACCAGAGGTAAAGTCGATGTAGTTTTTTCCATTTGCATCTGTAAGTCTTGCATTTTTTCCACTTACAAACTCAACATCAGCACGAGCATATGTTGGCAAAACGTATTTTTTATCTAGTTCTTGTATATTCATAATTTATCCAATTTTATTTTCTAAAATTATATCTAATTCGTCAGATATTTTTGCAACTTAAAGTGACTCATTTACATACATTTCATAGAGATTTAGAAGTTCTAACTGTTTATCTATCTCATAGATTTTAGAGTCTAACTCAGATATATTCACAGAGTTTTCGAGTAAATTTACATCGTACTCAGTTTTATACCCCGCAGCATAAAGCTCTTTTGTATCTTTTAGTAGTTTTGTATATAAATCTTTGTTTTCAATACTCAGCTTCTTTTTCTTATCAAAATTATCTAAGTTTTGCATTACCTGTGTAAAAAGTGCATCAAGTTGAATCTTGTTATCTTCTTTTGTTACTTCTGATTTTAAGTAGTCTATTCTAGCAGACTCTATATCTCTAAAAGTATTTATACTAATAGGCATTGAAGCTTTTAAACCATAGTCGTAAAACTCTCTCTCACCACCAGCAAAAAAAGCATTTGAAGCTTCGGTCCATGTGTATCCAGCTGTTAAGCTCACAGATGGAAGATAGCTCGTGATTGTGACATTTTTGTTGTATCTATCTCTTTGTATCTGTGAGTCAGCCATCTTTAAAACTATATTGTATTTTAAAAACTCATCCCTTGTTAAAAGTTCAAGATGAGGAATTTTTGCAACTTCATAGTTTAAATCACTTAAAGTACTAAAACTAGAGATAAGTCGCTCTTTTGCAGTCTCCATATCATAAAGATTTTGTATAACAATATTTCTTTCAATAACAGCATTGTCTAAAAAACCTGAGTCAAGTTGTCCACTCAAATACTGCTCTTGTTGTTGTTCTAAATTTATTTCAGAGTTTTTTATCTGTAACTTTTGACGCTCAATTTTAAAATCAGACTGCTTAATTTGCATCAATAAAGAGATTGCATCTTTAATCATCTTACGTTTTGCAACATCTATAGAGTAATCGTTATAAGCTTTTGAAGCATTTGCAAATTTTATACCGTAGTAAATACCACCACTTTGAAAAATAGGCTGATCCATTTTTATAACAGCTGTTTTTGTCTCTTGTATCGGGTCTGCTGCCATTGTATTACTATTGTTTTTTGTATGTGTATACTGAAGATTTAATGGTGCTATCCATGAATCACGAAGTATAGAACTATCTGCTTCATTTTTTTCATAGTCATACTCAAACTGTTGCTTTTTAAGATCAGAAATATAATGATTCAGTGTACTATTGGTATCATTTGCTAGTAAAGAAGTGCTCTGAATGAACAAAAGCGATGTTGCTAAAAGGAAATTTTTACTACTCAGCACCTGGAGTGTCCTTCAACTCAATTTTCACAAGTTTTGAAAATACTTTTGGTGAATTCACAACAATTTGAGCCATATACTTAGAGATATTTTTACTATCTGCAATATTTAAAAGTCTATCAATTTTATAATTTGTTTTTTCACCATCAATATAAATAGTGCTCTTTTTGGCGTTTAAAACATCTTCTTCATCTAGATAGATTGTGAGTAAGGCTTTTGAGATATCTGCAACCTTTGCTAAAGGAGTTGAGACTGTAACTACTTGTCCTACTTTTACATCTAGTGAATACAAAGTGAAGCCTTTAGCATGAAGATTTTTATCTTCTATACTTCTAATAAGTTGCTCTTTACGAAGCTCCAAATCAGCAATCTGGTTTTTTAAGTTAATAATCTCTTTTTGTGTAGATATGTAAGAGTTTTCACTACTTACTAAATCATAAAATTCTTTATCTTTTTCAACACGAGATTTGATTTTTAAAGCTTCTACTTTTTTATAATTTTCTCTCTTTTTATCTAAAGAGACTTGTAAGTTCTCAAGCATTTTTTCATTTAAAACTACTGTTTCTTTAAGATATGTTATTTTACTTTTAGTAAAAACAAGTTCATCTCTATCTAACTTAGAATCTATCTCAATGTATGGCTTGCTAGAGAGTTTATTACCAATGTTTTTTTCATCAATAAAGAGAACAACTCCAGAGACATTTGAAGAGATATTTCTGAGTTCATAAGGTTCAACTTTTGAGTAGTAAACTTTTGAAAATGCCATCGTTGTAAGAAGAAAAAGTATAGTTAAGATTTTCACTTGATATTGCCTTTATAATTAATGTTTCTATTTTATCATTTCATTGCTAACATTCAAGCATTTTTCATTTATTTTTTGGTACTATTAAGACATATTTAATCAAAGGCTATTTCATGTCCGTACTAGATAATGTTGATGCAGCTACAAACCTTGCAAAAAACAATGAACTTCAGCTACTAGTTTTTAGAGTAAGCAATAAACATGATTCTGCTTATTATGCTATCAATGTATTTAAAACGCGAGAGGTAGTCGAGTCAAAAAATCATTACTTGACACAAATACCTTCTGCTCACAAGCTTCTAGAAGGCACAATTATTTTACGTGGACTACAGATTCCCATATTAAACCTTCCAGCATGGTTAGGCATAACTCTTACAAAAGATGAAATCCAAAAATCAAATATTTTAATATGTGATTTTAATGGAATTATCATAGGTTTAAGAATTATGTCTGCGTTTAGAGTTATCAAGAAAAACTGGAACCAAATGCATGCACCCGATAGCTATAGACTCAAAGAAGATGGTGTTGTTATGAATGATACAAGACTTGAAGATGGAAGTCTATGTCTTATCCTTGATTATGAAAAACTTTTATCTGATGTTATACCACAAGCGATGGTAGATGTTGTAGCAGATACAGCGAATCTTGAGAAGATGAATATACCTGATAAACTTCAGTACGGTACAGTACTGATTGCAGAAGATTCAAAAACAGCACAACGCCATCTTATTCAAATTTTTGCTAATGCAAAGATTAAAATAGAACTCTTTGACAACGGTAAAAAACTTCTCGACTACGTTCAGTCTCTTGGAGAAAAAGCAGATGAAATCCCTGCAATCATTACAGATATAGAAATGCCAGAGATGTCAGGTTTTACTGTTATAAAACTACTCAGAGCAAATCCTTTAACAAAAGATATTCCTATCATAGTAAACTCGTCAATGACAGGTAGTAATAACAAACGCGAGGCAGAAGTCCTTGGTGCTAATGCTTTCATTGACAAAACAAAAAGCCACAATGTTATCCCGTTAATTATTTCCACTATGGAATAATTAACACCCCCCTAAGATTTCATATTTTTTTTCTTTCCTACTCTCTTAATAATAAACAAAATACAATCAGAACAGAATAACCGCGAATAAATTTAAAGAGTGGTGTATGCGCCCTGAAAGAAGTGCCCTTGGGGTACTAGGCACTGATGAGGAAGGCTACTCTCGTAGCTGACGAAGAAGTAACGACGCAATTGCGCCGCTATTTAGATTTTACTGAAACAACGAGATTAAAACACCCGCTGCTACGGCTGAACCAATTACACCTGCAACATTTGGACCCATTGCATGCATAAGAAGCATATTTGTTCTATCATACTCCATACCTACTTTGTTAGATACACGAGCTGCCATTGGAACTGCAGATACACCTGCTGAACCAATTAATGGATTAATTTTATGACCTGGGAAAAGGTTCATAATTTTAGCCATTATTACACCCGATGCAGTACCAACAGAGAATGCAACAATACCAAGAGCCATAATAAACATAGTATCAGGTACTAAGAACTGATCTGCTGCAAGTTTAGAACCAACACCAAGACCTAAGAAAATAGTAACTATATTTATAAGTGAATTTTGAAGAGTATCATTAAGACGCTCAACAACACCTGACTCTTTTAAGAAGTTACCAAACATAAATGCACCAATAAGTGGCGTAGACTCAGGCAATACTAAAATAGCAAGAGATAAAACTACAACAGGAAATACAAGTTTTTCTAAACGTGAAACATGACGAAGAGTCGTCATCTTGATTTTACGTTCAGCATCAGTTGTAAGTGCTTTCATAATTGGCGGTTGAATAATAGGAACCATTGCCATATAACTATATGAAGCAACAGCAATCGCACCTAAGAGTTCAGGAGCAAGTTTTGTTGCAATAAAGATAGATGTTGGACCATCTGCTCCACCAATAATTGAAATTGCAGATGCTTGCTGTAATGTAAAGTCTACAAAACCAGCTTGAGAAAGTGCTACTGCTCCAACAAGTGTTCCAAAAATACCAAATTGTGCAGCTCCACCAAGAAGTGCAGTTTTAGGGTTTGAAAGCAATGGACCAAAGTCTGTCATCGCACCAACACCCATAAATATTAGAATTGGGAACATCTCATTAGAAAGTCCCATTCCATAAATAACACCTAGAAAACCATGTTCTCCTGCAATATTAGCAACTGGTATGTTTGCTAAAAAACCACCAAAGGCAATTGGAAGAAGAAGCAGTGGCTCAAAACCTTTAGCAATTGCTAACCAAAAAAGGAAAAAAGTGATGAAAATCATAAGTACACGACCTGCACCCTTATGAAAGTCACTCATTTTTTCGCCCTTAGAATTCACTTCATTAGGATCTGGGTTTACTAAAGCTACGATACCAGTAGATGCTAAAAACCCTGTAATCATCTCAGAAAATGGTTTTGACTGATAGCTCTCTTCTTTATGAGTTGAAGCCTGTTCTTGGACTGCCGCGTGTTCATTTGCCGAGACACTACTAAATGCAAAAAGCATAAAGAGTGTAAGAAATTTAATTAGAATATTCTTCATAAATTATCCTATTACAGCTACGACTTGACCTTCTACTACCTTGTCGTTAGTTGCAACATTGATAGACTTAACAACACCACCTTTAGGTGCAACTACATCAATTTCCATTTTCATAGATTCTAAGATCATAATTACATCACCTTCTTGTACGCTCTGTCCTGGATTTGCAACTAGCTTCCATACATTACCCGGAAGAAGTGCTTTAATCTCTACACCTGAACCTACTGGTGCATTTGGTTTTGGAGCTGCTGTTACTGACTCACCATCAACGGCAACAACTTGAATATCTGCATCACCCTCTGCTACTTGAACACTAAACTTCTGACCATCTACTACTACTGTATAATTTCCACTACCCATTGATTCTCCTTCATTACAATCTTTTTTCATTTCTGATATTTTACGTATGCTTAACTCACCGTTTCCTTTGAGGAACTCGATACCTTTATCTTGACATGCTGCTGCAATAAAAATATTTTCTTCAGTGATTTCTATGTTTTCACTTTTTAGTCTTGTTATCCAACTCTCTAAAGACTTCGCTGGATCAGCATCTGCTAAATCAAGTGCCTTTTCAGTTGTAGGAAGTAAGTTTAACTTCTCAGATGCAATTTTTACAACTTCTGGATCTGGAGCAACTGGTGTTTTTCCAAAGTATCCTAATACCATTCTTCCGTATCCTGGTGCGATTGCATTCCAAGGACCTTGCATAACATTATTGAGTGCTTGTTGGAAATAAAATTGTGAAACTGGAGTTACAGATGTTCCATAACCACCCTTTTCTACTACTTCTTGCATAGCTGCGATAACTTCTGGAAACTTATCCATAATGTCATTATCACGCATCATTTGAGTATTTGCTGTAAGTGCACCACCTGGCATTGGTGAAAATGGAATAATTGGAGAAACCATTGTAGCCTCTGGTGGAACAAAGTAATCAGATAAACAATGTTGTAACTCTTTCTCATAAGTTAAAATTTTACCAATCTCTAAACCACCAAGATCAAAATTCATACCTTTAGTTGCATGAAGCATTGTAAGAATATCTGGTTGAGAAGTACCACCACTAACAGGATTAGCAGCCATATCTATACCATCTACACCAGCTTCAAGAGCAGCCATATATGCAGAAACAGATACACCCGCAGTTTCATGAGTATGTAAACGTAAGTGTGTTCCTTCAGGGATTAAACCACGAGCCATTTTTATAGTTTCAAAAACTTTTTGAGGATTTGAAGTTCCTGATGCATCTTTAAAACAGATACTATCGTATGGAACACCACTATCTAAAATATCACGTAAAGTTTTTTCATAAAATTCTACAGTATGTGCACCGTGACATCCTGGTGGTAGATCCATCATAGTTACAACAACTTCATGCTTTAGTCCATGATGAGAAATTCTTTCACCAGAGTACTTAAGGTTTTCAACATCATTTAATGCATCAAAGTTTCTAATTGTTGTAGTACCATGTTTTTTAAACATTTTCGCATGAAGATCGATAAGCTCTTTTGAACCAGTATCTAGCATTACTGTATTTACACCACGAGCGAGTGTCTGTAAGTTTGCATCTGGTCCTACAATTTCACGGAATCTATCCATCATTTCAAAAGCATCTTCTCTTAAATAAAAGTATAGAGATTGAAATCTTGCTCCACCACCAAATTCGAAGTGATTTACTCCTGCTCTTTTCGCTGCTTCTACAGCTGGAAAAAAGTCATTCATTAGAACACGACCACCAAAAACTGATTGGAAGCCATCTCTAAAAGTTGTATCCATTACATCTATAAATTTCTTAGCCATTATTATCCTTAACCTTTTCTATGGTGTTTAATTGCTGCAGTAATTGCTGCAACTACTTTATTATTGTTATCTTTTGGTGCACCAGTTGAATCACCAGTAGGAGTTGCTTTTAGTTCTGGTTCAGGGAAAAATCTATGTATGACTGTTGACATGATATTCATCGCACCAATCATTATGATTAGAAAAATAAAAACTGTCCCCATTCCTAATCCCATAAATTTAAACCCTTCTATTACGAGGTTTGTTTCCATTAAATTACCTTTATGCATAATTTGTCCGCAAAGTATAGTATAAAGATGTTTAAACAAAGTTGTGCTTTAAAGTCTTCTTTTTAATTAAAGTGAAATTGTTACCTTTTGATTATATAATTCTGTAAATTTTACAGAAGAGACAAAATATGAAAAACAGTGTAAAAAAATTTAGTTTAATAAACACAATAGAGGGTTATTCTTATCTATTATTACTTTTTGTGGCAATGCCTATGAAGTATCTAATGGGTATCGCTATAGCAACTAAAATCGTTGGAAGTATCCATGGTTTTCTTTTCATCCTCTTTATGATACTTTTAGTGATTGCTTGGCAAGATGCAAAGTGGTCTTTAAAAGAAACAGTTATCTTTTTTATAGCTTCCCTTATTCCATTTGGTACATTTTTTACAAAAAAAACAATACAAACTTATGAGTAATGAAAGCATAGTTTAGATAGAATAAATTTAAATGATTTTTTAGGAAAGTAAGCATAATGATAGCAGGAATGTACGAACAAGATTTTATAGCATATATGATTTTTGGACTTATTTTAAACTTTGTATTTTCAATAGTTTTTGGGGTTTATCTCAGCAACAATATTGGAATGAAAGAGATGATGGAATCTAAGGGAGATAAAGAGCAACCAATCTTGATAAGCTTGAGTCTTTTTGTGCCTTTTGCAAAAATGATTGTTACTCTCTATAGAGTTACTATTTTACAACTCTTTTTTCTTAACAAAGGCCATACACACAAAGAGTTTTGGATATATATGACTCACGATAATAAGGAAAAGTAAAACTACTATTTATAAATTTCTGCTACACAATCTCTTATAATTTCACTTTTGTAAATTCCTACTTTTTCTATTTTAGCATTGGCTTGAGCAAGTGAATACGAGCCATAATACTCTTCATCTTTAAAGTTAGCTTGTAGAACTGCTAGTCCATGTCTTAAAAGCAACTCGCCAAGTGTTCTTTCACCACTCGCAAAAAGTACACACTCTTTTTTCTTAAAATTTAAATGATATCTTTGCATACGATGAAGTCTTAGTTCTGAAAAGTATTTTTCTTGAGGATTTTTTTTATAATAGTTCTCTATCTTTTCTTTACAAGATGAATTAAGTTTAGAATTTTTTGCCAACTTCTCAATTCCTATCACTCCATATGCTTCACATACAAAATTTGCATTTGACATCGTAAATAACTGTTTTGTATTTGAGCTTACTGACTTCAAGATTGCTAAAGTTGGTTCTTGTGCAAATAGTGGCATTAAAAATGCAAAGAAACCTAAAGAGAGTATTTTGTTCATATATAATTTTAACGTGATATAATTAATTTAATAAAACTATAGGGTGAATATGAAAGATTTTAAATTGAAACTTATACTTAGTCTACTCGCAGGAATAGTTTTTTCATTTCTCTTTATACTCTTAGCTTTTGCTGTTCCAGTAAAAGAGACACACCAGTTTACTGCCATTAAACCAAAAGGGAAACTACAAGAAGTTGCTCACTCCATAAAAAATAGATAATATCTTATAAAGAACTTTTAACTTCTATGAGTTTAAGTGTCTTGTGAGCACACTCTGGTTTTAAGATAACAGAGCATGCTTTCAGAGCTTGTAAACAATCTTCTAAATATTCTAAATCGTCTTTAAGCATCATCTCATTGAGTAATACTTCTGCATCTTTAATACGTAAGTTTCTAGCTACACCAAGGTTTTTATGTGCTAAATCTCTAAACTCTGTAAAATCAAGTTCACTCTTACTTGCTTTTAGTTCTTGTATATATTTATCAAACTGTAGTGTCGCTTTAATGATTTGAATAACATAGTCTTCAACAAGTTGATTTATCAGTTCATCATCAAGTCCAAGCTCTTCTATTGCTTCTTTGGTATTATATTTATAATCAAAAATATTTAGATGTGAAAGCTTTATACGAGCTATTTTTTTGCATATCTTATAAGCACTTTGAACAGTTTCATCGATGCTGTCTTGCTGAGATGATTTTTTAAAGAAGTTAAATTTTTTCAACATGAGCATAAGATATCATAATTTAACTAGATTTATCTAATGTTCTATAAAAAAGTTTGAAAAATAAGAAATTTATGAGATGAGTGTTAAAAATAAACCCATCCCATAAACTAAAACTAGACTAAAGAGCTTTAGCCATAATTCTATTTAAACGCGAGATAAAATCAGCAGTATCTGCTAACTCTTGTCCATCAAAAAGTTTTGCTTGGTCAAGTAAAACATGAGCAGCATCACTAATCAAGTTTTGATCAGCTGACTCTTTTAGTTTGATAATAAGTTCATGCTTAGGATTTATCTGAAGTATAGGTGCTGGTGCAGGAACATCTCCACCTTGACCCATCTGTTTCATCATCTGTGCCATCATATATGATGGATCTTCCTTATCTACTTTTATCGCAACCGCAGATTCTGTTAGATCTGATGTAGTCTCCACTGATTTTACAGCTTCGCCAAGTGCATCTTTAAACTCTTTTGCAAGATCACCATAAGTTGCAGCTACTTCTTCTTCAGCTTTTTTCTCTTCTTCACTCTCTTCAAACTTCGCATCAGCAACAGGAACAAGTTTGTACTCTTTGTACTCTGTTACCATCGGGAAGATGATAGTGTCTACTTCTTCATTTAAAACAAGTACATCAATGTTACGTGCTTTAAAACGCTCTAATGCAGGTGAGTTTTTGAGCATTGCTAAAGATGTTTTTCCTGTAATGTAGTAAATCTCTTTTTTCTCTTCATCTACATTTTTTACAAAATCTTCTATCATTACTTTTTCATCAGAGTTAAGTGTGTTGAATTTTAAAAGTTCTAAAATCTTTTCACGATTAGCAAAGTCATTGTAAAGTCCCTCTTTAAGAACATTTCCAAATTCATTATGGAAAGTTTCATACTTATCAGCATCTTTTTTAGCCATTTTAGAAAGTTCTGAAAGTACTTTTTTCACAGAAGCATTTTTGATTTTGTTCATTACCGCGTTTGATTGTAAAATCTCACGAGAAACATTCAGTGGTAAATCTTTTGAGTCAATTACACCACGTAAGAAACGCAGGTATGTAGGCATCAACTCTTTTTCATCATCTGTAATAAAAACGCGGTTGATGTAGAGCTTGATACCAGTTTGATAATCAACTCTATACATATCCATAGGTGCTTTAGATGGAATGTAGAAAAGTGTTGTGTACTCAACTGCACCTTCAGCCTTGTTATGCATCCAAGTTAGTGGCTCTTCGCTTGAGTGTGCGATAGAGCTATAAAAATCTTTATACTCTTCATCGCTTACATCTTTTTTAGCTATTGTCCAAAGAGCATTTGCACGGTTAATTTGTTCGTTTTCTATCTCTGTTCTTGCTGGCTCTGTCTCTTTTCCATCATCATCTGTTACAGCTGGAATATGTTTCTCTTTGTCCATAAAAATTGGGAATGGAATGTGGTTAGAGTATTTTTTAATAATTGTATCTATTCTATGTGCTTCTAAAAACTCTTCCTCATCATCATTAAGATGCATAACTATTGTAGTACCATGTCCCTCTTGAGTTGTATTTTCTATCTCAAACTCGCCATCACCCTTACTCGTCCATAAAAATGCTTGGTCTTCGCCCGCTTTTTTTGTTGTAACTTCTACCTTACTTGCAACCATAAACGCAGCATAAAAACCAACACCAAACTGACCGATAAGTTGAGAATCTTCTTTTTGGTCACCTGAAAGGTTTTCTAAGAAAGCTTTAGTCCCTGATTTTGCGATAGTACCTAGATTGTTCATTAAATCTTCTTCGTTCATACCGATACCAGAATCTTTAATAGTAAGAGTTTTTGCCTCTTTGTTTGCCACAATGTCAACACGAGGGTTAAACGCCACATCCTTGTACTTTTCGTCTGTTAAAACTAGCATATTTAACTTGTCAAGTGCATCTGATGCATTTGAAACCAATTCACGAATAAAAATTTCTTTGTTTGAGTAAAGCGAGTGAATCATCAGATGTAGTATCTGATTTGCTTCTGTTTGAAACTGATGTTTTGCCATAATTAAATCCTTTTTTTTAAATTTGTGAAATCATAGCAAACAAAAGTTAATAGATGCAATATATATCAACTAACTTTAGTCACTTAGACTAAGAACTCTTTAGTTATAAAAGTTTTTACTCTTTTTAGGCTATACTTCAATTATGAAAAATGAGAACAATGACTACATAGAAATGATTCAAGCAACTCCTAAACTACACTCAAAAAAGTGTAAGTTTCTCGCGTTTAGTATCAAAATACTTTTGCAGTATACAACTGTTGTAGCAGGGATTCTAGCTTGGTGTGTCTATGATTACTTTATCGGAGGAGCTGTTTTACTCTTGGCGTTTGTTATCATGGGTATCATTCGTTCTAAACTTAGAAACTCTTCGATTCCACTCTCTCAAAGAGAGTATCAGTACAATGACAAAGGTATTGCAGATTGGTTTGTCAGTCAAGAGTTATGTTTGGATGACAAATAGTTTTTCTTGGAGTTTTTAACTAATTAAAAAACTTAATTAAAATCATTCCAGCGAATTTTTTGCCATTATAATATTCAACTCTAAAAATATTTCCTGCTTGATCTACTGAAAAACGTTTAGGAATTTGTGCTTTTGTTATTTTTATATCTGTTTCAAGTTTTTTTGAAGTAGTAAAGCCTATAACATTAACACGATAATTACTATCTTCTTTAACTAAAAAGTCTTTTTTAACTTCAATAATAGTTCCAAACTCGTATTCACTCTCTACTCCATCAACAACTAGCTTCACTATCTCGTTTTTTTCGTCATACTCTTGATAGTCCGCTTTGAGTTTTGATAGATTTCTATTTCCATAGTGAATTGTATAAATGTTTCCTGTTTTTACAATTCTTAGGAGTGGATTACTTGCTTTAAATTCAACTTCAACTCCTTTTTTAATAGGAAAGTATTTTAAAGATTCTCGTATCTTAGAGAGTGGTAATTTGATTTTATCATCATATAAAGAGATATAAATATCATCATTAATAGCACCATAAACGCCACTTGAAGTGAGTTCAAACTTGCGTTTATACTCTATTCCCATTATATCCATGTACTTTTCTAGTGCGAGTAGATGATAGTAGGCACGTTTATGCGTAGGCAACTCTTTACTTGCTTCATTTCCAAAAGCGGCCTTACCATGGTTTATGGCATAGTAAGTGAGTGATTTTTCCATCTCTTTATCACCCTCTCGCGTTCTTGTGTTATGCAAGTGGTATTTATCTTCCTCGGTTAAGAGATATTTATTGACATGCTCTACAACAGAAGATGAGATATTTTCCAAGTCACCATAAACTGGAATATCTATCTTTGTTTGGTCAATAATAGAACATTGTCCCCACTTATGTGGAGAGTGGTTTTTATCTTCATACGTTGTACGATAGTATCCGCTTCCATCATGTAAGTTGACGATTAATTTTACTTTTTCATCAGTTATATAACTTTTAATTCTTTGAATTGTTTCATATTCTGGATCACTCTTTGAGAGATAAGCAAATTTACGGTTCATATCGCCATAAGGACCACGACTTCTTGTGATAATGCTATAAAAATTCAGATTTGGAACTATCCAGACAGAACCTTTTGTTATTTCATAGTGTGTTGCAAGTAAAGAAGCAGAGATAAAGCCACCTGGCTCATCTCCTTGAATTCCACCAACTACAAGCATCGTATTGTTATCTTCTTTACCTTTTTGAATTAAATCAAAATCTATAACTGTACTTGCACTTAAAATAGTGCTCATACAAGCAACAAACACAAACTTAAATAACTTCAACATGCCATGGTTCAAAACGAACTCCATCTTTATTTTCTTTATTATATCTCATCCCTATATACTTCAGTTTTTGCATCTTTTTAAACTCATTTGTAGATGCAAAATCAGGTGTAAAATTTTTATAACCCCAATCAACACGGCCAACATCAAAATCACTTACAGTGTGGTAAGAGTAAGCAGGTGGAGCGATACTTAGTGTCGCCTTAGTCATATTTCCACCGGTATTGTAGATTTTATTTACATAGAGGCTTAGTTGTTTCACAACATTACGCACTCCAGAAGTTAAAATAAGAGTAGTTCCAACATCATCTCTAATACTTGCATAATCTTTTTGCGGTTTCCCCTTAAATAGGTAATGCCCAGTATGCTCAATTTTTGTAACTTCATTCTCTTTTACAATATTTTCTATATCATTACAGGTTTTTTTGCCATAAAAACCATAGCCATTAGGGTTCTCATAAAAAAGTCTGTCTATCAAAATAAGCTCTTCATTAGTAAAAGCGCCAATTCTTGGATAGTTACGAGCATATGTAAGGACATCTACATAAGAGATAAGATTAAAGTTTGCAAATCCAACAAATTTTTTTACACGATTGAGTCTTTTGTTTAAAGTCTCAATTGTACGAAATTCACTAGGAGATAAGTAGATATCATTACTATTTGCTAGCAACTCATTACTCATCAAGGGGATTAGGCTTACAGCGGTTAAAAATCTTCTTCTGTTCATGTGTGACATTATAGCTGAAATAGTTCTTTTTCTAGACTTTTACATTAAAGATTATTCGTAAAATATAGACTATAACCTTGTCTATCCACTCTATATAATTCTTTGATTTGTTTGATTCTTCAAAGATACTTGTAAAAAAACCACGAATATCATTATCAAAGACGATTCCTCTGACCATGAAGTTTCCTACCTTGTGTGTTATAAGGTCACCGAAGTTTTCATGCACTTCATTTGCTCGAATTAACTCTTCACGAAATCTTTCAAAGTCAGGAAAACTCGTCTGTGCTAAGTCGTTGTTTATAAACTGCTCTACCTCTTTGGGATAGTAGTTTTTTATAGTCACTAAAACAGCACTCATAAATGGGCGAAGCTCAACATTGTAATGTTCAACACTCACTTGTGTATCTAGTGAAAACTTCTCAATCTCAGACTCAGTTTTAAAGAGTCCAAGAGTAAACTCAAAAAGCTCTAGTGCAGTTTTGTAGTAACCAAAGTCAGAAACTAAAACAGCAATATTTTCTATACAGTAAAAGAGTAGATCTTTGTCCCCATCATAAAACGCCTCTTCGATGACTTCTCTAAAAATAGGAACAGAATACTCATCGTCTACAGCTTTTTGCCCATCTCCATACTTCTTACAGTAAATAGCCCCATACCAGTTAAGTGTGTACTGTTTGTACTTGTTTCCATTGTTCGCTTTGGTATCGTAGTGCGCATGGAAGTAACCCTTACATCTTCGTGTCCACTCAAGCATATACTTCTCATATGTTTCAAAGATATCATCACCAATAGTCTCAGATTTTTCCATAGTATGAAAAAGAGTATACAAAAGAGACATCTGAATATAGTCTATGTACTCGTTGTCATGTGAGTTATAAACCCTATCTATAAGCTCTTTGACTGCAAACCAATCTTTTACCCCTTGAGAGATTAAAACACGCTCAAGTAAGAAAAAGCTAAAACTATCTGCACTCATCATTCCTGCATACACAGCTTCATTATGAGCTTCAAAACCCTCTTTTGCACCGTCCAAATATCCGACTAACTTGCCATAAGCTTCTTTGTTCCAAGCATCATCCGTGTTTTCACTAATGTAGGGTTTACCCTCCGCGTTTGCATCCCAAAAGTGTTGATACTCTATGCCATTGTTTACATACTCAGTTTGTACTTTTCCTTGGCGTTTGAGCAGGAGTTTTATAAAGGGCTGTGCAATTCTTGTAAGCAAGTGTCCAAAGGTTAGTTTTTTGAGTATCTTGTCCCAAGTTTGGTATATCTCTTGGACAAAAGGATCGTTTTTCCCACCTTTTAACCATGCCTCTACAAGAAGTAAAAGAGAGAGTCTTGCGGCTGGCTCAAGGAGTGGTTCATCTTTTTCCTTCCACACAAGTTTAATGAGGTTTGTCTCAAGTATAGATTCGTTTAAAGTGTTAAGGATTTTTTGTCCGATTCTTTGGTCGTACTTTGTGATGTAGTAAATATATAAAGAAACATAATCACGCACATAGGCTATCTCGTTTTTCATAGATTTCCAGAGAAGATTAAAAGGATTTTTCTCCTCTGCATAGAGCTCTTTTGAGTAGACCTCAGACTTAAACACAAGATAAATCGCACCAACAGCCACCTTACACTTGTTTATCTCAGGCTCTATCTTTGCCGCCATTGCCTTGTACTCTTTGTGAAGCTGTTCTGCCTTATCGCTATCGCCCTCTTCTTCCATCTCTTCTTCAAGAGCATCCATCGCTTTTATATCTTTTTTTATACGAGGGTTTCTTATGATGAGAAGCTCTTCTATAAGGTCATAAACATCACTATAGTTCTCATTTACAAGAACTTTGAGGGCATCCACAACAAGTGCTTGTATGCTAAAAGTCTCACTACCAGCTAGTTCTATGATAGCAGTAGAATCCCCTCGCTCACTTCCCAAAAGCTCTTTTGTGCGTCTATAGTCAATTATAAGAGCGTTTCTCAAAGCTCCCCACATAACAACATAATCTTTAGCATCATCCAAGTCCGATATGTATGCACTTGCAGGAATCGCCATACTCTGTTTTTTAAGTTTTTGTGACTCTTCTTCTACAAAGAGTTGTGCAAGCATATACTCATGAAAACGCTCATATACAAAACGCAGCTCTTCATAACGAGTAGAGTTTTCTATACGCAAAATCCCCGCATCAATGAGAGCTGAAACCTGATGAGAGTTATCTCCATTTTCATTTTTAAGCATCCGTTTTGCAAGACGGTGCATCGCATCACTCTCATCCTCATAAGTATCCATAAGCTTATGAATTTTTATGGCATCAGTATGCTCGCTTTTAAGATACTTTGTAAAGTTTTGGAGTATGAGGAGTTGCTCTTTCCCACCTTCGCTATTTTTTATGAGTGAGATTTGTGCTTCAAAAAGAGAGATAGAATCAAGTTCTACTATGTCCGTAGGAAGTGGGTTATTTCTGTAATCTTTAGAGGCAGTTTTGAGTATGAGAGGGTCAAGAAGTCTCTCTTTTGTCATTCTATACTTTGGCTCTTGTATCTCTAAAGGAGTCGTTAAAAGATTAAACTTCTTTTGGTACTTTGGATAAACAAGCCCAAACTCATCATAAGTAAATTTACTTAGAATTATCTCCTTGCTCTCTAACGCTTCTTCTTGTAAATCTTTTGTAGTAAAGTAAAGTCCACGGTTGAGACTATGCTCTTGAGACTCGATAGCCTCACTCCAAGTATAAGTACGACAAGTGATGATAGTCTTGATGTTTTGTAGGTTTTCATGGACTAAGAGTTTGTCTATATCTTGGATGAGTTTTACAGGTCCATCGTAGTGAAGAGTCGCGTCTTTTTTCACATCATAGTTGAGACATTCGTTGATTGCATCAAAAACAAAAAGCACTGTTTTTTTTGCTTTTTTGGCTTGTTTGTCGATGTTTGTAAGTATCTCTAATGCTGTGCTTTTTTCTTCATTAAAAAGAGTTTGTATCTTTTTTTCTAGCGAAAAGTCACTAAAGATTTTTGCATAAAATGTGATGGCAATGTTATCTTCATCAAGAGCGTTATCTGAGAAGTTACAGACTATGTTTGTCTTACCACTTCCAGCGTTTCCTAAAAGTACAAAAGCGTGTTTACTCTCATCTTTTAAGAACTTATCAAAGCCACTTGTAAGCTCCTCTCTAGCGATGAAAAGCTCAGGGTCATACTTCTCTTTTTTCATCTGTCCTAAAAAGGTTTTCGTCTCAATTTCAGCAAGCCCTTTGTAGTAGTCCCAGCCTTTTTCACTACTGCGTTTTACCTTGTAACCATCAAGATTTAAATCATCCAAAGACTCAGCATCAATGGCACATCTCAAAAAGTGAAGCATATCGTCTTTAAAGTGCGAGACATTTTGCTTTTTGGCATCCTCACACGGAGAAATGTAGACCATCTTACTGATGTCTGATGAGTGTAGCGTTTGAAAAAGAAATGTACACCAATTTTTGTCTATGTGTTCACGGTCAACTGGCATGTAAACTATCATTGGTGTAAACTTTACAATCTCTGCTTCACTCAGTGTTGAGCGTTTTACTATCTCCCCTTTTACAGCGTAGAAGTGCTCTTTTTTGAGAGGTATTTCTGAGTAGATTTTTGACTTTGCTTGCTCGTTTGTGAGAAGATTTATAGTGTAGCTAAAATGTGCTTCACCCTCTTTTTGTGGACTCTCTTTTTCAACACTAAATGCAGTGTAATCAGCCACAGGTAAGATAGCATCTAAGAACTGCAACATTCGAGGTTCTAGAATGATAAGCAGCTTTTTTAACTCATCATCATTAAGTGTTGTTTCATGTCCAAAGTAGTCGTTTCGTATCTTTGCAAAACCTGCAAACTCATAAGGATTTTCGCTCTTATAGCTCCAACCTTGAAGGAGGTTTCCTTTTTTGTGCATCATCTTTTCATGGATGGAATCTACGAGTGGCGTTTGCACGTTTAAAGCTTTTGAGAGTTTTACAAGTGCTAAAAATATATCGTTTACCCAGTCACCCGTTGAGAGAGGTTTTGATATGAGTTTGTTGATTATCTGCATATAATCAGCTTGTGAGCCTTCTATCTTTGTGTCTATCTCATGGATGAGAACTGCAGAGACATAACTCATAGTAATCTCAAAAAAGTCACGCATAATCATACTCGCACGAAGATAGTCCTCTTTTTCTATCTCTTCAAAGTAACGAACAACTCTATGACTTATGGCGTTTGGAAAGCGTTTTTCAACGTCGTCAAGCATATCTTCATAGTACTCTATTTTTTCATCATCAAGTGGAGCTAAAAATTCATCAACGTACATTTTGTCTCTTTTTTTATTTAGTTAAGTCTTGGGACTCGTATATAAAGTTACTCTCTTCATCAGAAGTGAGGATTGTGTTTCCATAGATAGTGATATCTTCGACCATTTTAAAGGGTGCGTTTATTGTTTTGAGAGTGGCGTTTTGTGTACTTTTTGTTTCTATCATTTTTGCAATATCTATGATGCTTATAGTGTCTATACCAAAGTTGTTTGTAGCCATCAAAAGCATCTCATACTTTGCATAAAGTCCTTGAACAAAACGGTGCCCTTCTATCTCAAACGCCACATCAGAACTCTTTAACTTTTTTCCACTTTTTAAGTCACTGAGTTTAAAAGCTTTGAGCTTGTTTGAGAGTATAAACTGAGAAACTAAAACATAGGCTTCGCCCTTTACGCTTATGATGACTAAAGAGCCAGTTCTGCCCATATCTAAGTAAAATCCCTTATCTATAAGTAGGCGTTTCTCATTTATCAGTGTGGGAATGTCTATCTGATAAATCTTGTTACTTGCATAATCAATTGCGTAAAGTATCTCGCCTAAAACATTAAAGTCACTCGTGTGTGTTGCTTCTGGTGGCATATCTACTTCAAAAAGATACTCTAAACTCTCTTCATGTTTTTTAAAAACTATGAGTGCTGATTTTGTATCTTCTGCATGAACACTAAAGAGTACATAATCTTTATAAACCTCTATAGCTTGGGGAATGTAGCTAGCGTTTATGCTTTTTACATCATAAATCTTAGTCCATTTTATGGTGTCATTATGCGTTGGAGATGCTGCTAAAAATGAGAAAAATCCCATAAACGCGAGAACTAAAGAGCTTTTAATTTTCATAGTTTGTTAAAACTTTTTTGTAGTTGTTTAACACTTCTTTACTTCTTAGATAGATGTACTGCGTTTGCGAGTTTATCGCCTTATCGAAAGCTTCCATGTTTTTAATAGCACCAAGATTTAGCATTTTTTTAGCCGCATAAATATGCGAGTATGACTTATCAATATCTAGGTTAAAAAGATTAACATGTGTTGTGCCATAAGAGATGGTAAAGTAGTCTATATAGTCCATCTCATAAATGTTATGAAGTCTAACATAAGGCTTCTCGAACGTAGTCTCTAAGACATACTTACCCATCAAAAACTTTGTATGCAGAGATGTTTTTATCTCTGGCATTGCGACTTTTAAGGCTTTGAGTTGTTCAGCGCTAAACGCATCGACAATGGCGTTTTGAACATTGTGTCTCTCTAGTGTAGCTCTAAAAGCCACAAAGAAATCGTTTAAGTCACCATTTCCAGTTTTGAGTTCTAAAATGAAGTTGGAGTCTGCGTTGATACTAAAGAGTTTATCAAGTGTAAGGAGTTCATCTTTTTGTAAAAGCTCTACTATTGTCTCGTTTGAGAGAGATTTTCCCTGGACATCTGGATGATGAATGTAGATGACAAATTCATTATTTATGTATGCCCAACAGACATCACCCTCAGCCGCAAGTGAATACTCAGAGTTTTTTGCAAGTGTTAAAAACTCTCTAAACGCCATCTCAGTATTGAGTGCTCTATGGTAAACAAACTTTTTTTCTTTTAAACTTATACTCATAAATAGCCTATACTTTTTTAAATTCTAAAACTCTGTCAATCTTCTCACTCTTATAAGCCATCAACTCTTCTAAAGAGAGTAGCTCTTGCGTTTTAAAGTCATAAAAAGCATAAGAGTTCTTCTCTCCTAGGTAAAACGCAGCGGCAATATCCCAGATGTAACATGAGCCAATCAAAACTGACTCAGCCTTACCAAGTGCAACCATAACAACATGGTAAAGAGTAGAACCAAAGTTACGAAGTTTTAACTCTTCAAACTCTTTAAAGTCTATCTTTTTGTGTAAACGCGAGCTTATAAAGATGGTCTTTGTGTCCGCGTTTACTACATTGTTCTCTTCTTGGAGTTCTTTGTCATTTATGAAAAGTTTATCTTCATAAGCCAAGTACTTTTGCTGACAAGCTGGTCCATAAAAGTATGAAAGAAGTGGCACTCCATTTTTAAGTACCCCAATCCCAATACCCCAAATAGGATAACCTCGTAAAAACGAAGCCGTACCATCAAGTGGGTCTATTATCCAAGTGTACTCATCGCTATCGCTTTTAAGAATGGCTTGGTCCTCTTCTATCCAGATGTTGGCGTTTGGATATGTCGCGTTTATGATTTCTATACAAAACGCGGTAGCGTCAAGGTCAAACTGACTTACAGACGTTCCATTATCTTTGAGGCTTACGGAGACACCATTTGTATCTTCATAGAGTTTTTTGTAAAACATATCTATTTTTTGAATAATCTGAAGTACTTTCCCTTCCATTACTTCTCTCCCTCTTTCATTGCGCTAAAAAGAGCCGCAAGATAATCAACTAAAGACCATAGAGTCACAACTGCAACAAGAACCATTACAGCCGTCGAGTAAGTCGTATCAAGAGTTATGTCTACTTTGTTTATAAAATAAAAAGGAATTAAAAACGCCACATAACCCAAGAGTGAGTACCAGTAGTAGTTTCCTTTTACTTTGAGAAAATGGAGTATGGCAAATGTCGAGATTGTTCCAATGGCTGTCATTAGTAAAAGATAATTTTCACTATAACTCTGCCCTTGATTCATAAGTAAAACAAGCAACATAAAAAGAAGAAGATACTGCCCACCAAACTGAACAAGAGCCTTTGCTTTTCCACTCCAGCGAGCACCCATAGCGATGCCCATAAGAGACATATAAGTTCGGATGTAAGCCACAATGATGTCACGTACAAAAAGGATGATGACAAGCCAAATAGGAAAAAGCCCCATATATCCAAACGCGAAGAAGTAGATAAAACGCGAGATGCTGTCACTAAGCGGGTCAAGCAGTTTTCCAAGACTCGTTACACAGTTGTCACGACGAGCTAAATAACCATCGAGCATATCTGTAAGTTCTGAGTAGGCGATGAGAATGATGGCTACTAAAAGCAGTTCTATCTCTCCACTCATAACAAGTGCGAGTGCTATAAATGAGAGAAAAATTCTCACAAAAGTAATGTTGTTAGCGATATTAAATATATTTTCTTTTTGCATTATGGCTCAAACCTTTTTATGTTTAGTTTTTTTACGAAGTAGGACTCATCACAAAACTCAAGCATTGCGTAATCTCCACTTGAGTTTCCATAAGAGATAGTATGCTCTGGCGTTTGAGTGCCTAAAAATGCGGTGATGCGTTTTGGCTTCTCACCGAAGTTGCACACTTCACCCGCAAACTCTCCCGTGAGATACTTTCCATCATCTAGCGTTTGTGTTGAGATGAAACCATCGTAGCCCAAGTATTTACAAACGTGTTTGACATAAACATCAGGCGAAGCTGTCACGATTATGACTTTGTAGCCCTCTTGGCGTTTTGCTTCTATCTGCTCTAACACTAAAGGATTCCAAGGGATCTCTTGTGCAAAATCGCCTATATCTTTGTCTTTGTCGTAGCCTGTAAAAAACATTCCAAACGTTATCTTTTTCACATCGTCATCGTTTATCATCTTCAAAGTGTGTCTGATTCCCATCCAAAGAAGTGTTGGAAGGTTTTGCACGACTGTGCACATTTTTAGGTTTTGCAGAACAAACTTTGTATAAGTGTCTTTGAGTGTGAGAGTTCCATCAAGGTCGGTAAATATTATTTTTTTCATAAGAGTGATTATATCTTAAAAAGCTTAGTGACAATCAGGGTCGCCAAGCTTCAAAGATAATATTTTGTGCATGTTTTTGGATATGCTCTTTCTCATCTCTAACAGTCCAAGCAAGAAGTGGTTTTTTCATAAACTTTGCAACTCTACTTGGTAGGTTTGGAATGTGCTTTACTTCATAAGCTATAAAGTGTGGTTTTGAGAAGCCATTTAAAAGAAGGTTTCGTAGTAAAAACTTTTTGTAGTATGGAAGCGTTGTATCTTCAAACCCACCTGAGAGCTGTCCTCTTGGAATACTGCCTGCATTTTTAGCAAACCAGTGTAAAGAGAAAGGATTGAAAGATTGCACCGCAAAATCACCTTTGTACTCTTGAAGAGCCTCATAAAGTTTAGACTCTAACTCTCCTACATTTCCCTCATTTTTTATCTCCACCAAGAGAGGAACATCTCCATCTATGAGAGTAAGGACTTCTTGAAGTGTTGGTATGTGCTCTTGCGTATCTAAGAGTGTTAAAGAGTTTGTGAAGTTTGAATCAAGTTTTCGAATATCACCTCTAAAACCTGTCATTCTCTCAAGTAAATAGTCATGAAAAACCATCAAAACGCCATCAGATGAAAGGTGTACATCTATCTCTATGGCATAGCCTGCATTGATGGCGTTTTGAAATGCACCAAGAGAGTTCTCAGGATGAACCTCATCGTGTAAACCTCGATGTGCTATGGGTCTTGTTTGTATCCACTCCATCTAGTCTAACATCCTTTCTAAAATAGCAATCTTTGTACGAAACTTTTTGATAGCACGGATGATAAATGAGCGTTTTTTCACAGCCACCAAAATACCTATGACAACAAAAATAGAAATAACAATAGCAGTCCACTGATGCATCTCAAAGAAGTTCATCAACATCTCTTGGTTGAAGTACATTCCAGATAAAGAAAATATCGTAATTAAAACAGTCACTATTATGTCTGTATTTCTCGATGTGATATCTAGTGTAGCTTCTATGTTATCTTTTATCTCATCGTACATGTCGTCTGTCTTCATAGCACCTTTTATAGCTTCATGAACTACATTTGGCTGAAAGAGTGAGCTAAGTTCTGTACACATGTACTGATTTTTGAGTCTTTGTAAGTCGCTAAAAAGAGGACGAATGTTCTCAATGCTCACAAACTCGTTGTCTATAAGTTCATGTTCAAAGTATCGCATCTTATACATCGCATAAAGGTTGAGCATATAGATGAAGTAGTAAGAGTTTCTCGCACTATTAACTATGGCAGAACCACCATCACCTACAGAGAAAAACGCCATCGAGTCATGTAGAGCTACCCCTGACCAGTATTTCCAGATATTTATCTCTCCATTGCCCACTTGTCCATAAAGGTACTCTTCGTTTGCTTCCCACATCTTAGTCGGGTACATCTCCGACGTAGTTGCTAGTAAGTATGGTATCTCTTCAAGTGTACTCACACTATCTATGTGCATACTTATAAGATCTTCTGTATAAGAGGGCTCTATCTCTTCACCTGCGACTTCCATCTCATTTACATGCATAGCAGTTATCATCTTAGCATTGTAAGAGGCATTGTAGACTGGGTAGTACTCTCTTTTATTTTGAATATCTTGAAGTTTTTTCTCAGAGCAACTCAGTAGACTCTCTCCATCAACTTCAAGCAAAGAAGCAAACCAATCAAAAATGCTTATTCCCTTACTCGAGTCATTTGAAAAGGTTTTTGTTTTCTCATTTACATATAAGGCTCTAAAGTCACGCATGTTACGGTTAAACTTTGAAGATATAGCCGAAACACTACTCTCATTACTCAGTGCCAATTGTGTTTTGATGCTTAAAAATGCTATGTGTTTGTCAACCACAAGTAAGTCAAGTCCATCGAGTAAAAACGCGGCCTCATACTCAAGCTCACCTCTAAAGTAAGAGCTAAAAGTCCACTCTTTGTCTAAGTCCATCTTTTGAAGTATGAGGTTTTTTTGAGTCACAAAGTGCTCTTGTATGTTTGTGTACTTAGGAATCATCTCATCATAGAGATAGAGCTTTATAGACTCCATATTTCGTCCATCGCCACTCTCACAGAGAATTCTCTTCTCTTGGTTGTTTACTACTCTCCAGTTGAGTGACTCTAAACTTTCTATGACTTTTTTAGGAGATTTTTTTTGATAAATCTCGTGCGCAAAAGGGATGATAAAGTAAGACATCTGGTTTTTGGCTATATCTTTCCCATCGTATGAAAAAGTAGAAGGCTTGAGTTTTCCTATCTCTGTTATTTTTTCTTGTCTTGTCACTGTTGTCCTTTTATCTTTGTATATGCTTTGCCCAGTAAAACAGCGATGTAACCAACAACTAAACCTATAAGCAACTCTTTGAGCATAGCAGGTAAAAATGTAAGTAGTTCATGAATCTCATGGACATTGTGAGAAAAAATGCCTCCTGCTACAAGAAGCATGGCAAGTGTTCCAACAAAGGTTAAAACTCTTATGACCTTTGGAAGAGAAAGTACCAACAAATCCCCAAGTGCGTATAGTAAAGAGCTCTCATCTTTTGCACTCTCTATGAGTTTAAAACCAAAGTCATCCATTCTGACTAAAAGAGCCACAATCCCATAAACGCCAACAGTCGCTAAAAGTGCTACTACCGAGACTGCTATTATCTGAATGGTTAGCGTTTGCTCAAGAACAGTTCCAAGTGCGATGATAATTATCTCTATAGAGAGAATGAAGTCCGTTCGGATGGCACCTTTTACTTTTTGTGCCTCTTTTTGGAGTATCTCTTCTTCACTAAGTGCTTCAGTTAGTTCTGGATGCTCTTTAATCTTATGAGGAAATATATACTCATCAATCTTATGAGCACCCTCGAATGCTAAGTAAACGCCACCAAACATCAAAATAGGCACAATGGCCCAAGGAGCAAATGCACTAAGCAAAAACGCCAAAGGTAAAATGATGAGCTTATTTAAAAATGAACCCTTTGTAATAGCCCACAAAACAGGAAGCTCACGAGAGGAGGCAAAGCCTGAAGCCTTTTGAGCATTTACCGCAAGGTCATCACCAAGTATGCCCGCCGTCTTTTTAGTAGCTACCTTACTCATAGCCGCCGCATCATCTAAAAGCATTGCAATATCGTCAAATACCGCGAAAAACCCTGCTGCCATATATCTACCTTTGTTTTTAATAGTGCTATTTTAAACTAAAAGGGCTTATGGTTTGTTTTTTTGAAATATATTTAAAATAATTATTATGTTGTTATCAAGATCAACTTCGTAGATAATCGTGTAGTCTTTATAAGTCATATCTCTCATTTTTTCATCATCAAAATAGTATGATTTTCTAAATTTATATGGGAAGTCTGGGAGATTTTTTATTTGTTCAAAGAGTTCTTTTTTTGAATTTTTTAGATGCTGAAAGTTTATCTTTAGCAATATACTCAAAAATAATATTAAAGTTTATTTCAAATTTTCTATCAATCTTTATTTGCATAGTTTAATTCAAGCTCTTTTTCAAATTGATTTGTTTTTTCTTCAAAATCATCAAATGAAATTAACTTGCTTTTACCATTTTTTATATCACTTCTTATTTGATGTAATTCTTGTTTTCGTTCGTAAAAAAATGAGTCATCTTTTAAGTTTTTATCTTCTGCAATAGTGATACTTTCACTATGATTATTAACATAGTTCATGAAATCTTGAACATAATTATCTTCGACCTGAATAGCTAAGGTTTTCATGATTTACTCCAGTAATTTATTGAGTTACAATTATAGCAAAAATGTATGTGAAACCCACTCATCTTTAATATAAAAGAGCTTAGAAGAGAAAAACTTAGTGTAACACATGTTTTTTAAGCCTGCGTCTTACAAGCAATACTAAAAACCATACGAATAAAATCAAATAATATATTGGCCAGAAGTTAAAATACCATAAGAACTCGTATAAAGGCTCTGAAGAGCCGAACTTAAAACTAATTGGTGGATTTATATATAATGTAACATGCTCGCCTGAAAAGGACTTTCCAGCTTCAAATATTATTACTTGAAATTCATTAAAACCAGCATCAAGTAGAAATTTTTGTTTTTTACTAAAATCCATAATAAACTGATGAGGATTATTATCATTGTTGTAAGGAACTAAGCTTCTCCAAGCAGTATCTACACTATGTGAATCTGCTGGCTTAGCTTCATACATATACTGTTCTTTAGAATTGCCAACCAATAACTTAACAGGTTCGCCTGGATTTAGAAAATCTAATGTTCTAGTTTTTTCCCATCCTGTCCTCATTTTATAATTCCCTAATTCAGGTCTTCTAACACCTATTTTTTCGGAAAATCCAATTTCTATAGAGATATTTTGCGGTAAAAAACGAAAAAGTTTAATATCTACTTTCTCGCCTTTTTCTAAAACTAGTTCAACTTTTTTTGTATGTGCTGCTATTAAATATAACATAGTACTTAGTGAAACAAAGATTAGAATTATCCACCAAAAAGTCCATAATTTTTTATCTATATTTGTCATTTTAGAATATTCCTTTCTGGTTTAAAAGCTCCAGTATTTGCATCAAAAAGAGTTGTTAGTTTTGTGACATACCAATAATACCATCTTGTATTCCCCTTTTATAGATAACGGCGAAGCTGAGCTTCACTAATGTGTATTTCGGAAAATTCACTTGCGATTTTCTGGAAGACACCTTGGTATAGGACTTCTAACTTTTGTTAACTGACTTGTAAGTGCCCTGCTTCTTCTTTCAATCTCTCAGTAATCCAAACTTTAATTATAGACTGTCTGGTTACACCAATTTTTTTAGCTTCTTTATCTAAAGATTCAATTACCCATTCAGGAAAATCTACATTGACTTTTTTCGTTTGTGTTTTGAGTTCTTTTATATCTTTGAGTTTAATAGCTGCTGAAAAATCTAAATACTCATCAATATCTTCACCATTATCAAATTTTTTGTCAAACTCTTGGGCTGTTATTTTTTTCATAATTGTTTTCCTCATTTTTTCTACATCTTCTAACACTAATAATCCTATACATCTCATCTCTAATAGTAAAAATAGCCGTATAGCACTTGTTTTTAAATATTGAGATTAAAGCATATCTTTCTTCATCATCAACAATATTTGCTGGAATTATAAGTGCATTTTCATCTTGCCATAAATTTTGTGCATCAACGAAATCAATACCATGCTTCTCTTTATTGGTTTGGCTCTTGTTTTCGTCGTATTCAAATTTCATGTAACTCCTTCAGTTCTGATATAAAAATTATACTTTTATTATACTTATATTGTCAAGTTTGATAATGTTGATTAGTTAGCTTTAATTCTTGTCTAGCATATGCAATAAATGAGTACCAAACTTCATCTGGTTGCCAAATTTGTTTGATAATGGTATCTGATTTCTCACGAGACCAATTAAGTTTGGCTTCTCCATACAATGATACAAAGATTGAAACTCGTTTATTTGCTGCACAATGAACAAAAACTTTTTTATCTTTAACTCTGTCCATGATGGAAAAGAAATTTTGAAGATTTTCCAGTTTTGGTGTTTGAAAATTTACTCGAATATGATGATATTCAAGACCAAATGATTGTATGAGACCTGCTTCATCTGATATACAACACTTTGAATCAAGCAAACCTAGATTTATAATTACCTCAAATCCTGCATCATCAATCTCTTTTAACTGACTTTGCGAAGGTTGTCCTGCAGTTGCCAGCTTGGAAGTTACAGACATAAAATTTTTTATATTTTCCAACTTCATTTGTTTTGAACCTTGATATTCATCTTATGTAGTTAACTATTTATTAGGGGACATTATATAAAAATAATACAAATACACAGGCATGGAAAATACCCTATTATTAACATAGATATGGCAAAACACAATATAAATAACTAAAAAAGGACATAACATCCTTTAAATGGAGTGTCCAAATTTCTCATCCACATCAAAAAATTTAAAATACATTTTTGCTACAATCATTTTAGAATTACTAAACAATAAGGAAATATATATGTCAAAGAGTTATTTAGAAATGCATCCAGATGAAAATGGATTTTTTGGAAAATTTGGTGGAGCTTATATACCGCCTGTACTAGAGAAACCTTTTGCAGACATCACACAAGCATATAATGAGTTAAAAAACTCTCCTGAGTTTATAGAAGACTTGAAGTATGTACGTAAACATTATCAAGGTCGCCCTACTCCAATCTCTTATGCAAAAAACCTTAGTGAGCATTGTGGTGGTGCTAGGATTTACCTTAAACGCGAGGACTTAAACCACACCGGAGCACACAAACTCAACCACTGTATGGCAGAAGTCATCCTTGCAAAACATCTTGGAAAAACAAAAGTAATCGCTGAGACTGGTGCTGGTCAGCATGGCGTTGCTCTTGCTACTGCAGCGGCTTATTTTGGTTTAGAGTGTGAGATACACATGGGTGAAGTCGACATCGAAAAAGAGCATCCAAATGTTGTTCGTATGAAGATTTTAGGTGCAAAAGTCATTCCTGCTACTCACGGACTCAAAACACTCAAAGAGGCTGTTGACTCGGCGTTTGATAGTTATGTTGCTCAAACTGATAATGCTATCTACTGTATCGGTTCTGTTGTTGGTCCGCATCCTTTTCCTATGATGGTTAGAGATTTTCAGTCTGTTGTTGGTTTTGAAGCAAAAGAGCAGTTTTTAGAACATGAGAAAAATCTTCCTGATGCAGTTGTTGCGTGTGTTGGTGGTGGCTCAAACGCCATGGGAATCTTTGCAGGTTTCATAGAAGAAAAAGAAGTTTCACTCCATGGTGTTGAGCCTATGGGAAGAGGTGAAGCACTTGGCGATCATGCCGCTTCACTCACATATGGAGAAGAGGGAATCATGCACGGTTTTAACTCCATCATGCTCAAAGATGCGCAGGGTGAGCCTGCTCCAGTTTACTCTGTTGGTTCAGGTATAGATTATCCATCTGTTGGACCTGAACACGCTTACTTACAATCTACTGGGAGAACAACTGTAGGTCTTTGTAGTGATGATGAGTCCATAGATGCGTTTTACAAACTCTCTCAACTCGAAGGTATTATCCCTGCGTTAGAGTCAGCTCATGCTGTAGCTTATGCTATGAAGCTTGCAAAAACACTAGGCAAAGATAAGACGATTCTTATCAACCTAAGTGGACGCGGAGACAAAGATATAGACTTCGTTATAGAAAATTATCCTATCCCAAACGCTAAGTTTTAATACTTAGCGTTTACTTCTTACTTCTAAAGCTCTCTATATTTTTATTTATAACTTTAGCACTTGGGACTACCGAGCATGAAAGCTCCAGGTGCATGTCTTGGTCATCAAAAAAGATGTCTGCACCAAAGGCTTCGAGGACTTCATACTTCTCACTTCCACCGAGGAAAAACGCCTCGTCTATTCTTACATCCCAAAGGTTTAGTGTTTTTATGACTCTCTCGTTACTTGGAGCAGAACGCGCCGTGACGAGTGCTGTTCTTATAGGCGACTCTTTATCTTTAAACTTCTTTTGAATCTTTGCAATGGTGAGCAGAAGTTTTGCAAAAACACCCTCTTTTAACGGGTTATCTCTGTTTTCTTTTTCGTGTTCCATAAAAGCTTCTATGCCGTGTTCTTTATAGATAAGCTCCGACTCTTCGCTAAAAAGCACCGCATCTCCATCAAACGCGATGCGGACTTGGTCGCCTAAAGAGTTGTGTACATTTTCATGTGAGGGAAGTATCTTTGCTGCGGCTACTCCACCTTCTATGGCGTTTAGCACATCGCTGTCATTTGCACTTAAAAAGAGGTCGACTTTAAAGGCTTTGAGATAAGTCGAGATATCTGAGCCACTTGTCCAACCTGAACGCTTGATATCAAGACCATACTCTAGTATGGCGTTTGAAATTCGTAGAGATGTTCCTGCATTGTTTTTTGAGAGGATGATTACTTCTACTTGTTTTTCGGCTTCGCTAAATGTGTTGTTGATTTTTAGAAGATTTTCTATGAGTCTGTAGCTCGTTCCTTTTTTCAAAGGAAGGTGTTCGTTTGCAAGTTGGTACTTGTAGTACTCTTCAAGCCCTTTTTCCTCAAAGACTTTATTGTCCGCTTCAAGGTCAAAAAGTGCACGCGAGCTCACTGCTACTACGAGTTTGTCTTTTAAATTATATGCCATATCTCTCTCATCTGTTTTTTGTTGAGAGAGTATAACATAATGGCATCTATAAGTGCGATGCTCTTTTACACTTCTAAAGCTTCTCTAATACAAGACTCAACCGATGTAACATCAGCTATCAAAGGTGAGATAGACTCAGGTAGATGTTGTGCCGTTGCTTTTCCAATAGTAATCGCTCTATATGAACGATCCCACTCTTTGTTTAAGAAAAAGCAATCAACTGTCGCAGGAGAGCTAAAAATGATGATAGAGTTTTGTGGTAGTACCTTTCTTGAAATCTGATGCTTTGAGATAGTCTCATAAACAACAAGTTCATCACAGAGTATATCTTGTTCATTAAGTACACTACTACATTGTGAAACTGTTTCTTTTGCTCGCACATAAAGTATTTTTTTGCCTTTTAAAACTTCAAAATGACTTTTGTTAACAAAGTGTAACTCTCCTCCGAGTTTTTTAATTGTATTGGCTGTTTGTTCTATCATAGTGTAGGCTGGTTTAGAGCGCCAATCTTTGTTAAAACTATCCATAGAGAGCACCGCGTTTTTAGAACTAAATATCAGTGCATCATACTGATTTAAATTAACCTCGCAAGAAATCACCCTGTTAGTTACTACAGGAGATTTTGCTGCGTTTTTGTGTTCTGCATCACTTAGTATGTAAACATTAGGCGTTTTGTGACTTGCACTCTCTTGAACTATATGTATGTTATTACGAGTATCAATCGAGTATGACTGTTTATGCTGTGTCAACAGATTTGTAATGCTGTTAAGCTCTTTTGATGACTCTAAAGTGAACTTCTGATCTAAAATAAAAGTCCGTAACAAGAGGTCATAGTGGTAGTATTTAAGGTTCACATCAGTGAACAATCTTGATATATTTGGCATAGGAGTATTCCTCGTTTATGTAAAATTTTTATGAAATATTTATGAGATAAACGAAAAAGATTTGGGAGGTTTGTAAATATAGTGTGAGATTACATTAGCACTATCTACATCTATGGTATCGGCAGAAGTAACCAATAAAGCAGTAAAAAAAGGAGCAGAATCAACAAGTACTTCAAAGTCATCAGAAATCTGTTCTACTAAAACCTGAGACTCTATAAGTGTACATGTTTTCTCATCATCGGTAAGTACATTGCTATATGCATTCACAGAGGATAAAAATAAAAATAACAATAAAAAAAATGCTGCTCTAATTTTCATGAGAAGCATTATAATAATGTTTAGTAAATTGAAAGTAAGTTCCCTACTTTGAGATAAAACTGCGGAATTAAGTCTAACTACCTTAACTGATTCTATTTTTTACATACTTAATGTTTTGTTTGTTTAATCAAATTTTATGTACATTCCCAACATATATGTTGGGAATAATTAAGAAAAAAGTTTTACTATTAAAAGTTGTAGTTAGCACCTATGTACCATATACCTGTATCTTCCAAACTTACTTTTATTGATTGTCCACTAATTACAACCGTATCATCATTTGAACTAAAGTTTCTTCTATAACCAGCTTCTAAATCAAAATTTTTGTTTATTGAGTACTGAAGACCAAGTTCTAAACCATAAGTCATACCTGATAAATCAAGACTACTATCATCTATATCAACTTGCTGATAACCTACATTTGCACCAACAAAAGGAGTCACTGGACTACTATTGTAAATTAGATAGTCATATCCTACACCGTAAGTGATAATAGTTGCATCATCCGCATTCACTGTTCCAATAACACCATATACACGACCTGCTTCACCTAAATACTTACCAGCTTTAAGATTAAAAGTACTACCACTATCAGACTCACTTGCTGAATTAGAAAAAGTTAAATTTTCTGCTTTTAAATCATAACTAGTACTTCCAACCCAACAAATCCACTGTTTTTTGCTTCTGCTGCAACAGCTGAAGTTGCTCCGACTGCAAGTAAACTTGCTAACACTAATATTTTTTTCATAAACATCCTTTTAAATTTAATATAGTTAAAAACTATTTGTCAGAATTCTACATTAGTATTCTTAAATTTAAATAATAAAAAACTATATTAATTTAAAATAATTTGCAAAACTTATGTAAAGCTAGCTAGGTTAAGTTTCTTTTAAAATCATATCGATACTATTTCGAAAATATAAATGCGACTTAGTCGCAAATAAGGAATAACAATGAAATTTGTTTTTTTACTTCTCGCTACGTTAAGTTACATAAATGCACAGGTTGATGTAGCTGTGAGCATAATACCCCAAAAAATGTTTGTTGAAAAAATTGGCGGAGATAAGATAAATGTTATGACCTTGGTTCTACCAGGACAATCACCTCATACTTATGAGCCAAAACCCTCACAAATGCAACAACTCTCAAAAGTTCAAATCTATTTTCCTATTAAAATTGATTTTGAAGATACTTGGCTTCCTAAATTCTCTTCTCAAAATACACAAATGAATATAGTGCCTATGACAAAAGGAATTCAGTATATAACAATGCAAAAACATAAAAAAGTAAAAGGTGAAGCAAAACAAAAAATCATTATCAAACCTGATCCACATACATGGCTCAGCCCTCTTAATGTAAAAATAATGGCAAAAAATATCTATGAAACTCTTTCTTTAGTTGATGTAAAAAACAAGGAGTATTACAAAAATAATTATACAAATTTTTTTAAAAGAGATTAACGAGACAGATACAGCTGTTAGAGAAATATTATTAGGTGTTTCTAATGGCTCAAAGTTTATGGTTTATCACCCAGCTTGGGGCTATTTTGCTAGGGATTTTGCACTTGAGCAGTTTCCTGTAGAGAAAGAGGGAAAATAACCAAAACCAAAAGAAATTATTGCACTTATAGAAAAAGCAAAACAAGAAAATATCAAAGCTATTATTGTTCAAAAAGAGTTTTCAAATAAGGCTGCACAAGTCATAGCTAATGAACTAAATATACAAGTTGTTGAAGAGTCTCCGCTTGCATCAGACTGGTCATCAAATCTTATAAAAATGGCAAAAACAGTTGCAAACCACAACTAATAAGTCTCTTATATTCTAACTTAGTACTAGAGTATTAAAAATTCTACTCCCACAAAAGCTGGTTGTAGTAATTTTTAATATTCACTCTGTTACTTATCTCAAAATGCTCGAGGTAGTTAAACTTTTGAGTGTTTACATGAGACTCTAAATCCAATATATCGACATCATTTTCATAGGCTTTTCTACCATTATCTCTTAAAATCTGCAAATATTCTAGTGTTACCTTATAAGAGTTTTTGTCATACTCATTTCCATGACCAGTGAAAAGACATTTTGCATCAATTTTTACTAAATTGTGAATCGCTTCTATCCAAGCATCTATATCTGAACTCTCTTTATAACTCACTAGCCTTTGAGTAAACACAATGTTGCCTACATATAAAAAATCATCATCTTTAGAGTAGATTGCTATGTCACTTTTCTCTTGCGAGGTTTCACTTAGCTTTATAACTTCAAGCGTTTTTTGAGTTCCTTTGATTTTATATCCATTATCCACTAAAGTATCTGCATAAATTATCTTAGTACCTTTATAAACTTCTAAAGGTAGACTCTTTTTCATCCGTTCAAATTTACTTGGATTTTTGTCAATATCATCATTGATACTAAGATGCCCAACTATTTTCTCTCCAAGTTCTTGAAAGTATGAAGCTCAGCCGAAAAAAGTGCTGAGGCAAAAAATAACGAAAGTAAAAAATGTTTCATAGTAGACTCCTATTTTTGTGTATGCTACATCCCAATTGTAAAATAAGCATTAAATTCCAAGTAAGCTTCTAAAGAGCACTGGTATAAAAATTGCTTTTTTTTACTAAAATAAAGGAGTGTTTATGCAGACATCTACAGAGTATAAGAGTTACATAAACTCTATGAAAAACTACGAGACCACTCAAGGTCGCAAGGATTATCAGGCACCTTTTAGAGAGGATTTTGAAGCTATTTATACTCAGGCAAAAGAAGAAGATATAGGGGTTGCAAACGCCAAAGAGTTTTTACAAGGTCTCTCAAAAGATGAGATAAGAACTCTGCAGAAGTACACAGGCTTGGCTGATAGTGTGAATATAGACTCACTCAACAGTGAGGGTGCCTATAATCTTCTTCTACACGATTATGAAAAGTATGACTTTAATGGTGATGGTGCTGTAGAGGTTGGTATTGGCAAGAGTAGACCGCTTGTTCCTACAAATATGCCAGCTGATGTTCGTGATGCTTATATAAGTGCTATGAACTCAATGAGTGATAGGGATAAATTGCTCAGCTCAATACTGACACTAGACCCAGCACGTCTTAAAGCGATGATAAATAACGAGCCTTATACGCCAACACGAATTGATTATGATTTTTTAAAAACAGCAGTTGAAAATATGCTCAATCCAAAAGGCGGAGCATTTACTTCTGAAGATACAAAAACAAGTATTAGAGCTTTTTGGGATGCTTTTAATGACTCTTATACAGGGGATAAAACGCCAACAGAGAGTGAGACACGAAGTGATGCAGTCGCAGAGTTTTTAAAAGATTTGCGAACCAAAGGTGCGGCAAAATATTTGGCAGACTTGAACCAAGAGAAGATAGACAAACTCGTAGAGGAGTTTGAGCAAAAACTCATAGAGACAATGGGAGACTCCCCAGAAGCCCTCGCAGAGATTGCAAAACAGGTAGAAGATTACAAAAAACAGCTCATAGAAGCGATGCAAGAGAAAATGGAAAATGAGAAGAAAAACGCAGGTGAGAAGAGCCCACACCTGAGTAAAAACTCTGCAGTTCAAATGCTTCTAGAGATGCAGCAAGAAAAAAGGGAGGAGCCTCTAAAAGAGCTGCTAACGAATTAGTGTTTGCAACTCTTTTCTAAGCAAAGCATTGATAAGTGTTTGATAGGGAACTTTTTTTCACTTGCTAACTTTTTAAAAAAGAGGACTATGTCGTTATCTAGTCTTAGCGAAACAGGTATTTTTTTTGGTTCATAAAATCTACCTCTAACACCATCTGAAAAATCATATTCATCTTCTAACTCGTAATCATCAAACTTTTCTCTCTCTTTAATGTTGTTCATAAAAAATCCTCTCTTTTTGATTTGCTTTTCTCGCACTTATTATTCTGATTATCTCTTCGCCATTTTCATCGAAAAACATATTTGCAACAACTAAAATTTTATCTAAAGAAGTGTTTCAAGAAAAAAAGAAGAGCCCTTTACTTAATTATAAATATTATAATTTTCAAATATATTTAAGCCATCTTGCATCATAGGCATATATTTTTCATTTATCATTCTTTTGTATCCAGAATTATTTCCATAATCTTGGTAAGAAGCATCAAGCTTCCTATATGCGTTTTTTATGGTACTTTCATTACTCAGCATGAAATTGTATTGAGCTATTTTTTTCTCAATTTCATCTATCATCCCTTGTTGAGATTCAACTATATCATAGTATTCCCAATTCCCTTCTATCCCATACTCTCGTAAATCCATAGTAGAATTATTTGGTGTATTAAAATCTACTTCATAAGCCTCTTTCTTTCTCTCTTGTTCGCTTTGACTTAGAAATATATCGAGTGCACTTTGATCAGCTCGTCCAGCTTTTATGAGTGTTTCTAAAAAGTTTATACCAGAATAGCTTGTATCCATAAATGAGTTTCTTAAGTTTCCTGCATAAATTTTAGCTTCATCAACATCCATACCTTTCTCAAGTCCTTCATATACAGAAGCATTAGTAAATCGTGCAAGTTCAGCTTCATTGTCTACTCTTTCATCTTTTCCCCAGGTATTGACAGGATACTCTTGCTTTATTTTCATAGCACCTTTTTGCATCTCTATAAATGCCTCTTCGCCACCAAATATATCATAAGCTTTTTGAAATGCTTGATCATAATCAGCTTTTTGAGCTTTCTCTTCAGCAGGTGTTAGTTTTTGACCAAGCTGTATACGAGGTCCCTCAATAAAAGAATCTACTATCTTTAAAAAATCACGAGGATCAATATAATCAGGATATGCTTCGTGAATTTTGCGTAATTGTAAATCTTCATCTGCTTTAGAGTAAGTCTCAGGAATTGGTGTATAAACATCCTTATACTTCTCTTGCATCTCAGCCATTTTGCCAGTTGCTTTTGTCTCTTGCACAGTTTCATTTTTTGTAGATAGTAGTTTCTCTAGTGAACTAACTTCCTCATTATTTTCTTCCATCAAAACTTTTATGATTGCCACTTGTTGTGCATGAAGTATGGTATCGGTTGAGTTTTCTATACTCGCTTTATACTCTTGGAGTAGTTCAATTTTATACTGGTTGAGAAGTTTTGAGGTTTGTAGTTCAGACTCTGGAATATCGCCATTTGCTTCCATCAATACTGAAGCATATTGATTTATTTTACTCTCTATCTCATCTCTAATAAGTGAGGACTGTAACTTTGATGAAGAGCTAGAGGATCTTTTTGAAACTATAGTGCTTACATCGTTGTTAAGTTGTTTTATCCACCTATTTTCACTAGTATCTTCTTGAACTAGTGGTGTAGAAGCTTCATACTTTTGAGCCGTAGTGTCAGTTTTTTTAGTATTTTGTGCTTGATATTGCATTTGTGTTGTTGGTGTTACATACATAATAATTTCCTTAACAATATTAAATATAATGAAGCAACTCTTATTCCACTGTTTAGTTTATTATAAGAGTCCCAAAAGTGCCACTAAAAGTACAGGTGGTGTTATAACAAGCCCTACTTTCATGTACTCTCCCCAGCCGATTTTCACACCCTTTTGAGCAAGTACATGAAGCCATAGAAGTGTTGCTAGTGAGCCTATAGGTGTCATTTTTGGACCCAGATTTGCACCTAAAATATTTGCATACACAAGCGCTTCGTTTCCTACATATCCGACCTCATCGATGGCTATATCCATAATCATGATAGTCGGCATGTTGTTCATCACAGAGCTAATAAACGCAGAGAGAAATCCAGTGCCTATGATAGCTACAAACTCACCCTGCGCTACAAAATAGCTAATCCACGACGCCACCAGCTCTGTAAAACCTTCATTTTTGAGACCATAGACTACTATGTAAAGTCCTATACTAAACCATACAACCTGCCAAGGAGCTGCTTTTATGGTCGCCAAAGGTTTCACAGCCTTATAGTAGTTTGCAATAGCTAAAAACAGAAGTGCTCCACCAAGTGCAAACACTGAAACAGGAAGTGAGTAGTAGTCTCCTACAAAATAACCAAGCATCAAAAGAGCAAGAAAAAACCAACTTAGATTAAACATAGTCTTGTTTTTTATGACAGATGAGGCAACTGGCAGAAGTGCTACATCTACTTGAAGTGGAATGTCTTTTCTAAAGTAAATCCAAAGCACTACGATGGAAGCGAAGATACTTAAGAGATTTGGCAAGAACATGTTTTGCATATACTCTAAAAAGCCTATGTCGAAATAACCAGCCGTTACTATGTTTGTAAGGTTTGAGATGACTAAAGGATTTGACGCACTATCTCCTATAAAACCACCCGCCATTAAAAACGCGAAGATAGGAAGTGGTTTCATCTTTAAGTACTTCATTTTTGCTAGAAGAATTGGAGTGAGTATAAGTGCCGCTCCATCATTTGCAAAAAACGCAGAGACGAGTGCTCCAAGAAGTAAGATGTAAACAAACATCAAGTTTCCACTTCCACCGCTGAGTTTTGCCATCTTTATAGCCGCCCACTCAAAAAAGCCTATCTCATCAAGAACTAATGAGAGAATGATGATGCCTATAAACGCCAGTGTCGCATCCCAGACAATATCTGTGACCGTGATGACATCTCCAAAACTAACCACTCCTAAAAGAAGTGCTACTATGGCTCCTATAACCGCGGTTGTACCTATTTGTAAACCACGAGGTTGCCAAATTATAAATGTAAGCGTTACTAAAAACAGACTCATTGCTACAAACATTTTTTACCCTCTCTTTTTTTTCTTGGCAGTATAACTTATTTTATTCAATATATCAACATATCTTGATATATTAACTTAAATTTGTTATACTGCTGCAAATAAAATGAGGAGTCTAGGTAAATGGAACTATTTTTAAAATCTGTTTCAGCACTTAACGATGAAACGCGAGTACTACTGCTGCGTTTTTTAGATGAGTATGGTGAGTGTTGCGTTTGTGACTTGCAGTCTTCTCTTGATATGATTCAGTCGCGTTTATCACGCCACTTAAAAATTTTAAAAGAAGCTGGGTTTATTAGAGTAGATAGAAAAGGAACGTGGGCTTACTACTCAGTGCGAAGTCCATTAGACAAGTTTAGAGCGAGTGCTATAGAAGAGATAAAGTATCTCGACATAACACTTCCAGCTCTTAAGAAAACATCACAAAATGGAGAATGTAAAGTATGAAAAAAAATGTCTTAGTCTTATGTACAGGAAACTCTTGTCGCTCAATCATGGGTGAAGCACTTATAAATGCAAAACTTGGTGATACTATTTTCGCACAAAGCTCAGGCGTAAAAGCCAGCGGAACTGTAAACCCACATGCACAAGCTCTTTTAGAGAAAAAAGGCTACTGGAGAGATGAGTACCACTCTAAAGTTATTGAGACAGTTCTTGATACGGCGTTTGACTTAATCATCACAGTTTGTGACCATGCAAAAGAGACTTGTCCTATGTTTCCTAAAGCCGTAAAGACTATTCACTTAGGTTTTGAAGATCCAAGTGGCAAAGCAGAAGAGGAGTATGAAAAAACACTCGCTCTTATAGAAGCCGAGCTTCTTCCACTTGTAAAACAGGAACTCTCTTAGATGTGGTATGAACTCTCTAAAGAGTTTACCTACACTACTTTAGGTTTAGAGGGTAAACTCGCAGACGCTCTGCATTTTTTTATCTATGACACGGCAAAGATTTGGTTTTTACTCATCACTATTATCTTTGCGGTTTCATTTTTGAGAACATGGGTAAACACGGAGTACGTTCGTGCTCACTTACAAGGAAAGTCTTCACTCTATGGTCATGTTGGAGCGTCTCTTTTTGGGATTATCACTCCCTTTTGTTCTTGTTCGGCTATACCTCTGTTTTTAGGTTTTATTCAAGCTCGTATTCCTCTTGGGGTGACTTTTAGTTATCTTATCTCCGCACCGATGAACAACGAGATAGCCATTGCTATGCTCTTTGGAATTTTTGGATGGAAAGTCACTTCTATCTACATACTTTTTGGTTTGAGCGTAGCCATCCTTGGTGGTTGGCTCATAGGCAAGATGAACATGGAAAAAGAGATTTTACTTGAGGTAAAACCTATGGAGGGCGAGTTGGAAGCGAGTTTAGTCAAGCTTACTCTCAAACAAAGAGCAAGTGAAGCATGGGACTACACACTAGATATCTTTAAAAAGATATATATCTATGTGATGATAGGGGTGGGCGTTGGAGCTTGGATACACGGCTATATCCCGACTGACTTTATAGCTACTTATACGGGAGAGGGAAATCCTTTTGCAGTCATCATCGCGGTCCTTATGGGAATCCCGATGTACTCAAACGCGGCAGGCGTTATGCCTCTTGTAGAAGTACTTACAAGCAAGGGTATGTTACTCGGAACGGCTCTTAGTTTTATGATGGCGGTGACAGCACTTAGTCTGCCAGAAGCTTTGATACTCAAAAAGATTATTTCACTCAAACTTATAGCTCTATTTTTTGCTATCGTTGGGAGTGGGATTATCGCTATTGGGTATCTATTTAATATTATTTTATAAAGGAAGAGAAAATGTTTAAAGTTACAAATACAAACAGTGGTGTAAATGCTCTGCTTACAGGATTTGATACAAAAGAACTCTCAGAAAAAATAGCAGAGTGTCAAAGTGGAGAGTGTGCATGTTCATGCTCACCAGAGATAATGGAAAAGATTACAAACATCGAAGTAAGTGGTGAGAAAAGTCAAACTACTATAAAAATATCTGGCGATGTTAAAGCAGAGGAGCTAGAACCAATGATGAAGGAGTGTTTATTATGAAAATAGAAGTATTAGGAACAGGTTGTAAAAAATGTACGGAACTTGAGGCTGTAGTAAAACAAGCCATAGCAAAAAGTGGAAAATTTGTACAACTTGAAAAAGTAGATGACATCATGAAAATCATGGAGTACCAAGTAGTAAGCACTCCAGGACTCGTGATAGATGGAAAAGTCGTAAGCACGGGAAAAGTGCTTAGCATTGATGAAGTTGTCGCACTCATAAACGGCTAAGCTTGCAAGAGACTATTTTAGCTCTACTTGAGTCCAACTCGGCTTTGGCGTTTGTAGGCGCGTTTGGAGCGGGAAGCATCACCGCCATCGCTCCATGCTCGCTTGTCTCCGTACCACTGCTCGTTGGAACTTCAGTAGCTCTCAACAAAGACTTGCAAGGGAGAAAAAAGGTATTTTATACTTACGCCTTTGCTTCGCTTTTTGCTCTTGGTGTGATGATAAGCTTTTCCATACTCGGGCTTATTGTCGCGAAGTTTGGAGGTTTTTTCTCCGTCGCTCCACTCTGGGCTTATCTTGTTGCGTCTATTTTTAGTGTTTTGATTGGGCTGTATGCTTGGGGAGTACTTGGTGAGATTGACAAGTCTTCTATTATGAAACACCTAATAAAGTTCCGCCTAGCAGGTGGCTTTCTTATAGGAATCATCTTTGGACTTGTAAGTACACCTTGTGCATCTGCACCTCTGGTTGCCATCATAACAGTCGCTGCAAACAGCGGTTATATCTATGCTTATGGACTTATACTTACCTTTGCTTTAGGGCATTCGATGTTGCTTTTAGTAGCTGGCGTTTCAGTCGGTTTTACACAGAGCATAACCTCAAACGCCACACTTACAAAAGTCTCAAACTATCTAAACAAAGGCTTTGCCCTTATGCTCATAGCCATTGGCGTTTACTTTGCCCACGAGGCTTATTTACAATTTTAAAAAAATCAACTTTAGGAGAAAATATGAAGTTTTTTATCACTCTACTCTCAGTTCTATTTGCTCAAATAGTCCTAGCAAATGGACCAACACTCAAAGAGAGTCAGTACAAGTACGTAGAACAAAGCATAGGAAAAGGAAAGCCCTACTTTTTGGAACTCGGAGCCGATAGCTGTAGAAGCTGTCAAATCATGGGAAACATGCTCTACAAAGTAAAAAAAAAGAACTGTCTCTACAACATCCACTTCATAAATGTTAAACGCGAAAGAGAAGTAGCACAAAAACTACAAATAAGAATGATACCAACACAAATCATCTATGACAAAAATGGCACAGAAGTTTATAGACACATTGGCGTTTTGGGAACAGGTGAGCTTAACGAACTTTTTAAAAAGTATGAGTTTTAAGGTAAAAATCGCACCCAAATAAAGATACAATACGAACATGTTAGAAATCTTTTCAATAATTCTCACTTTAATTTTAATATCTAAGTACATAGAAGATAGAACAAACGTCTCTTTTGTTCTTATCATCGTTGTTTTGGCTTATGGGGCGAACTCCTATTTTGACCTTAGCATCTTAAAAAACAACTTTGACGACATCATCTACTTGATGCTTCCCATCATCCTTATCCCCGATGTTTTGGGTCTCTCTTCTAGCGAGCTCAAAGAGAACAAATCAAGCATATTTTTTCTCGCGTTTGTTGGTGTTGTACTCTCCATCGCGTTAGCGGTTGGTTTCACTTATGGTCTTGATTATTTTGATGGGCTTTCACTTGCTTACCTCATACTTCTTTTTACACCTTTGATGGCTACGGATGTCGTCTCTGTCGGTGCTATTTTTTCAAAGTTTAACCTCCCCTCACGACTCAAGCTTTACGCTGAGGGCGAATCTCTTTTTAACGACATCACGGCGATGATTATCTTCTTTTTTATAGCTATTCCACTCTCTGATGGAGACGATATATTTATATCTTCGCTAATGAAAACGACTTTTAGCACGGTTTTCTTCTCTCTTGTTATTGGTCTATTTTTCGGGTTTCTTGGCTACTTTAGTTTTAGAAACTCTCGTGACAACCTTGAAGAGTTCATCACGGTTTACTTGATGGCTTCTTTTTCTTTTTTACTCTCAGACGCTCTTCACTTTTCTGGCATACTCTCCGTAGTCGTCGCCGTCATATCTTTTAAGTACCTTTTTAACAAAGAAGGACATTATAAAAAGAGAAACTATGCAGCGGCGCTTCTGCATCTAAACTCCAAAAAGAGCGACTCTAGCGTTTCACTCAGAGCCTACACAAAAGAGTCTCATTATCTAGGTTTCTTTGCCAACGCCGTCATCTTTACAGCCATCGCAACCGTTGTCGACCTTGAACTTCTTTGGGTTTACAAGAGTGAAATCCTTTTTGTTTTTGTTCTTACGACTGCCATTCGTTATCTTGTCATACTTGGTTTCACTCGCTATAAAGAACACCCTTTTAGATGGACAAACATTCTCACAATGGCAGGGATGAAAGGCGGATTAGCCATTATTATGGTTATCTCTTTAGGTGATGACTTTGAGTACAAAGAGATGTTTACCACCATCACGCTTGGCGTTGTCATACTCTCTATCTTTTTTTATACATTTTTACTTATGATTTATCTTCATTTTGAAAAAAACAATCTTATTTTAGACAAGGCAGAAGAACGCCACCTACTTATAAACAATGTCAAAGAGATCTTTCAAAAAGAAGAAGACACCGGAGCTTATAACGAAATAATCTTTGAAGATTATGTACAAAACGAGATAGAAAGAGCGAGTAGATATAACAAGCAGTTTATCCTCATAGCTTTTAAAGTCGACCAACAAACAGCCAAAGAAGTTGGAGAAAACCTGGTGAGAAGAGGAGACTATTTTGGTAAAGTGAATGAAGACACTTACTGCATTTTGATGCCACACACTCTACTTGAAGACATCATTGGCTTTACGCAAAGACTCCAAAAGCTCATAAACCATGCTGACATCTCAATAGTTCAGTATGTCACAAACGATACTATGGAAATCTTGTACGAAAAAATCTCTAGCGGTTTTAACCACAAAAATAAAATAGGTATAGAGGTATAAATGGCAAACAAAATGCAAAAAGTCTACATAGAGCTTACCTCAAAATGTGGACTCTCATGTAACTTCTGTCCTTCAGCCTCGAGAACTACAAGTTCAATGGACTTAGAACTCTTTGCAAAGACAAACGCAGAGCTAAAAGAGTTTACAAACGACATCGCTTACCATGTCGTAGGGGATCCTCTTCTTGTGAGTAACTTAAGAGAGTATCTTGACATCAGCTACGAGAACGGTCTGAATGTTCACATTACAACAGCAGGCTACTATCTAAAATCCTCGCATGCAGAGGAGTTAAATCACCCTGCCATTAAACAGATAAACTTCTCTCTTAACAGTTACAGAGGTAACTCTCTCCCTATCTCACTTGATGAGTATCTCCAAAACATAGCCGCGTTTACACTTGACTTTAGAGCGTTAAACGCCAAGGCTTTTATAAACTATAGACTGTGGAATAAAGAGCAAGACAATTCACAGCTGAGCTATAACAATAAAGTCATAAAACTTATGTTTGAAAAACTTGGTGCGACACATCCCGAGCAAACGCAGCCGAAGAGACTTCGAGTAATCTCAAAAGTCCTTTTCAACTTCGACTCTCTTTTTGAATGGCCCTCGCTTGATGCTCCATATGTGGGTGACAAAGGTCATTGTCACGGACTAAGTGGACAAATGGCGATACTCAGCAGTGGAGAAGTCGTGCCTTGTTGTTTTGACTATGAAGCGGTTATAAATCTTGGAAACATAAAAGAAAATTCTCTAAAAGAGGTAGTAAACGCAGATAGAAGCCAAAGCATTATAGAGGGGTTTAAAAACGGGTTAATAACGGAAGAACTCTGTAAGCATTGTGCTTACAGAACGAAGTTTGACGACTAGGCTCTTTTTTTACTCTCAAGCCTATCGTACATCTCTAGCATGTTAAGATAATCTTGATGAAAAGTTATATCACACAGTAGAGCATCACCATCGAGAACTTGTAGCGCACGATATACTCTCATCTTACCATAAACACTGCAAAGTGCATCTTCATACTCTTTAAAATCAAGCTCTAACTCTTCCATCTTTGCTATTTCTACGACCAAATGACCAAATGCATCACTTCCATACTCAAGAAGCTCTAGTGCTTCATCCATCTCATCTAAGACGATCAAGCATTGTGCTTTGAACTCGCGAAGTGTAAAGTTGTTCTCAAATATAACACCGATGTACTTTTCAATGTTAAGAGTCTCTTCGAGCTGTTCAATCTCTTCTAAAATTTCCTCTACATCATAATCTCTAAAGTTTAAAACCATGTCGCGTATGCGTTTACCGTTGTTTTTGTTGTTATATATCAAATCTTCTATGGGGTAGACTTCTGAGATGCCAGGGACTATCATCTGACAAGAGTAAAAGCCAAGATAGTCATACTCTCTTATGTAGCTCTCTTTTTTCATACTCTCTAAAATTCCTACCAAATACTCATGTTCTTCTTTTGTAGAGTTGCCTACATAACTAAAAGGTGCATACTCAAAACTCTTTGTCTTACTTAAAAATGAGAAGCCGAGTTTTCCGTTTGAGTCAATGAAGTGAGCTTCAAGATTAAAACTATCTGCAACCAAACTCATGTCAAAAGTAGGCACTTCAAAACCATCAAGGTTTTCTAATGAACGCCCTTGCATAAGCTCAGTCATAGTTCTCTCCAAAGAGACCTCTAAAATCGGATGTGCTCCAAAAGAGACAAAAAGAGTAGAAGTTTTTGGGTTTATAAAAGAGATGGCAGTCACTGGAAAAACGCCACCCAAAGACGCATCTAAAACTTCTACGATGTATCCATGAGAGCGAAGCTCTTCTACATCTTTTTTCACTCTAGGAAATGAGTCAAGCACTTCTTTAGGAAACGCGGGAAGCGAGTAGCCTTTTTTAATTATCTCTAACTTAACATGGCGTTCATATATCTCGCTCAAGGCCTGAACTTGAGCTTCAAGAGCCGTGTTTCCTGTTGCAAGGCCGTTACTGACGTAAAGATTGCTGAGGATGTTTAGAGGGATGTAAGTCGTTTCCTTTGTGCTGCGTTTTATAAAGGGAAGTGCTACTATTTTGTCCTCATAGTCGCTGTTAAAGTCTACCAACTCTTCACCGCTAAGCTCGTTGTTTGGATTGTAAACGCCATGAAGTTCGGCGTTTAAGTACTCGCCATCAAAGTCAAACGCCACTTCGTCAGGATAGTAGTTTCTCTGAGGAAGATAGAAGTCTATAAAAAAGTTGTTTGTTTGGAGTCTCTCGATGTACTCGCCATAAGCACTCGCCAAAGAAGCGTCTGAGAGTATGCCTTTTCCGTTTGAGTAGATGTGTCTGGGTGCTTCAAGCGAAGCTAGATTTACAGAAAAACAGTTTGCTAGTGGATGTTTCTCTTGTGAGAGTTTTGTCTCACAGCCGACCTCTTTGAGTGTCTGTTTCATCTTTGCTAAGGACTCTTCAAGAGTCGCGTCTTTTGAGAGGAGTTTCACTTAGCTGGAACCCATTTTGATTTTATCTCAGCTTTTCTTTTTGCTCGTTGTTGCACTTTTTTGTGACGCGGTTTTTTTGTTTTGTCTTTTACTGGCACTTGCTCTAGTTTTGTATGAAGAAAACCTTCAAGTTCTTCTTCTTGCATCTCACACTTCATCATATGCTCAATGCGTGCAAGTGTAGCCTCATCTTCAGGATCGACAAACGCTATCCCCTCGCCTTTTTCATCTACTAAAATCAAGCGTTTAAAATAATCTCCCGCTTCAAGTGGCAAGTCGTAACTCATAACGACTTCAATGCCATCAAATGTCAGTTTTTCAAAAATCTTGTCTGTCGTGATAAAAACACCACTCTTTTGAGTGTTAAACGCCGCGGCACGCTCATCTATCTGAGATGCTCTATGATTTCCATGCGCACACAAAACAGTTACGTCTTTACTTGCAAGATACTCAACAAGCTCATCAGCTCTGCGTTTACTCTTTACAAATAACAATATTTTTTTCTCTTTTAAAGTTTTAAGTAACTCTTCAAACATTCTATTTTTGTCATGATTTTGTACAAAATAGGCTCTTTGCTTTGTACGGTTTCCCACACTTACTTGGTCATAATATTTTTTCTTACTCTTCTCTTCGCTCATAATTTCACTCCTAAAACTTTGAGAGAAGTATAACCCAACTTTAGGCAATTCCCACTATTTTTGCTCTTTTATAAGTAACTCTTTGCTACCATACAATTTTAATAAATGCTACAGATAAGAGAAAGATAAACGCCATGGCACTCATAGACCTACAAAACATTTCAAAACACTACTCAGCTCAAAAGATTCTCACGGAGATTAACTTTCATGTAGATGAGGGTGAACGCATTGTTATCATCGGTAAAAATGGGAGTGGAAAATCTACTCTGATGAAGATTGTCAACGGAACACTCGATACAGATGGAGGACGACGCATCACTCAAAACGATCTTGAGATAAAGATGCTTGACCAGCGTCCAGAGTTTGTAGAGGGACACAATGTCCGCCAAGCTGTAGAACATGGTTTAAAAGAGCTAAACGCAGCAAAAGAGAGATACAATGAACTCTCACTCAAACTCGCAGATGACTTTGAAAACAAGCTGCTTATAGATGAGCATGAGAAACTTTCGCGTTACATAGAACATCACAATGCTTGGAACTTGGATGACAAGATAGAACGCATTATCCAGCACTTTGACCTTAAACGCTACGAAGATAAACCAATATCGCTTCTAAGTGGAGGTGAGCAACGCCGTGTTGCCCTCGCCTCTTTACTCCTACAAAAACCAGACATCTTACTTCTTGATGAACCTACCAATCACCTTGATGTTTATATGGTAGAGTTTTTAGAAGAGCTTCTTTTAAAAGAGAAGTTTACTCTTGTATTTATCTCTCACGATAGATACTTCATCGATAGAGTTGCAACGAAATCTGTAGAAGTTGATGATTGTGCTTTGAGAGAATATAGCGGTGGATACTCAAACTACTTAACGCAAAAAGAGGAGTATATCCGTACTTTGCAAAAACAACACGATAATCTCCTTGGCGTTTTAAAACGCGAGAACGAATGGTTTGCTCGTGGTGTGCGTGCACGTCTTAAACGTAATGAAGGTCGTAAAGAACGCCTCATGCAACTTCGTGAAGATGCAAAAACAAACCCTGCAAAGATACGAAAGATGTCAGTGGAACTTCAACGCGAAGCAAAAAACTTCAACCGTGACAAAAGCATCAACAAACAGAAGATGCTTTTTGAGGTAGAAAACTTAGGACTGCGTTTAGGTGAGAAAGAGCTTCTCAAAAACTTCACAACTCGCATACTTCAAAAAGATGTCATAGCCATAGTCGGACCAAATGGAAGTGGAAAATCAACACTCCTTAAAGCCCTTCTTGGAAGGATAGAACCAACTGCAGGAGTTATAAAACGCGGGGAGTTTAAAGTCGGCTACTTCGATCAGCACAGAGAGATGCTAGACGATGAAAAAAACCTTATAGAGACGTTTTGTCCTAATGGTGGAGATAGAGTAAGTGTAAGAGGAAGCGACCTGCATGTGTATGGGTATCTCAAAAACTTTTTGTTTCCTCGCGAGTTTTTAGACAAAAAGGTTGGCGTGCTGAGTGGTGGTGAGAAAAACCGTGTGGCTTTGGCACTTCTTTTTACAAAAGATGTAGACATCCTCATCCTCGATGAGCCTACAAACGACTTGGATATTCCAACCATAAACATCCTTGAAGAGCAGCTCACTAACTTTGCAGGTGCTGTTATCATTGTAAGTCACGATAGATACTTTGTCGATAAAATCGCAAAAAAACTCTTCATCTTTAAAGCCGACAAAACCATTGAAGAGTCTCATCAGCAATATAGCGAATACCTTGAGCTAGAAAAAGAGCTTCAAGAGCTTGACACTATGGAAGAAGAGGCAAATGCCAAACCCAAAGAACAGGTACAAAAACAAGAGAAACAAAAGTCTCTCAAACTTACTTTTAAAGAAAAAATAGCTTTAGAGAAACTTCCACTTGAGATAGAAGAACTTGAGCAAAAGATAGAAGAGAAAAATAGCTGTTTGAGTGATCCAAAATGTTATGAAGAGATAGGCCTTTCTAAATTAGCAATAGAACTTCAAGAGTTAGAAGAGTTATATGAGCAAAAGATGGAAGAGCTGTTTAGTATAGAAGAAAAAGTCGAAGAGCTAGAAAATAGTTAGCAGGCTAGATGAGATTGCTTCACTTCGCTCACAATGACTTAGTGTCGTCACTGCGAGGCTTTAGCCGTGGCAGTCTCAAGAACTTCAGATTGCCGCACTTCGCTCGCAATGACAAAAACAGCTAGTTTTCTAAAGAAAGTTTTGCTTCGCAAAATCTCTAGAAGCTCTTTTCTAAAGAAAGTTTTGCTTCGCAAACCGCCTCGGCTACTTTTGCCCTTCTTTAAGTGAGTCTGCAATTAAAAATGCAAGTTCAAGTGCTTGGTCAGCATTTAAACGCGGGTCACAGTGTGTATGGTAACGAGAAGATAAATCCTCTTCAGTTACAGTGAAACTACCACCGATACACTCAGTAACATTTTTACCTGTCATTTCTAAGTGAACTCCACCACCAAAAGTACCTTCAGCTTTATGTACCTGGAAGAACTCTTTCATCTCAGTCAGTACAGAGTCAACTGGACGAGTTTTAAAGTTGTTTGAAGATTTAATAGTATTTCCATGCATTGGATCACATGACCAAACTACCTTATGTCCTTCTCTCTCAACAGCACGAATAAGTGCAGGCAGTCCATCACCAACTTTTCCAGCACCCATTCTTACGATAACATTCAAACGTCCTGCCACATTGTTAGGATTTAATTTGTCACAAAGTCTTACTAAGTCTTCAGGATCCATTGATGGACCAGCTTTAAGACCTATTGGATTGTGAACGCCACTTAAGTACTCAACATGAGCACCATCAAGTTGACGAGTTCTATCACCTATCCAAAGCATATGTGCAGATGTATCATACCAGTCACCAGTTGTAGAGTCTTTTCTTGTGAATGCTTCTTCATATGGAAGTAAAAGTGCCTCATGAGAAGTGTAAAAATCTGTCTCTCTAATAGTTCTATATGTTTTTGAGTTAATTCCACATGCTTCCATAAACTTGAGTGACTTTCCAATCTCCTCTGCAAGCTTTTCATATTTTTCAGTTACATCACCTTGATGAGCAAAGTCAAGTGTCCATTTGTGAACTTGATGAAGATCAGCTAAACCACCCGATGCAAATGCACGAAGTAAATTTTGTGTTGCAGCTGATTGGTTATAGGCTTTTATCATTCTTTGTGGATCTGGAGTACGAGCCTCTTTTGTAAACTCAGAACCATTGATGATATCTCCACGGTAAGAGTCTAAAGTAATCCCATCTAGAGTTTCAGTATCGCTTGAACGCGGCTTTGCAAACTGACCAGCCATACGTCCAACTTTTACAACTGGAAGCCCACCTGCATAAGTCATCACAACTGCCATTTGTAACATTGCTTTGAAACTATCGCGAATATTATAAGCGTGAAACTCTGAAAAGCTTTCAGCACAATCTCCACCCTGAAGTAGAAAGCCCTGACCATTTGCCACATCACCAAGTTGGCTTTTAAGTGAACGAGCTTCTCCAGCAAAAACAAGTGGTGGATAATTTTTAAGCTCTGCGAGAACTCTATCTAGTTCCCCTTGATTAGGGTATGTTGGCTGTTGTAAAATTGGCTTTTCTCTCCAGCTAGATGGACTCCAAGTACTCATAGTAGAACCTTATTTGTATAATTTTTTGAAATATTATCAAAATCTTTCTAAAAAAGTAATAAAAAAGTCAATCTTTATAAAGAGCACAAAAGCTTTATTTATGCTTTTGTGAGTATAATGACGAAATATTTTATATGGGATAATTATGCAAAAAGCAGATTTAAAATCTTTAGTTACGCAAATGTATGAAGAGTTACTTAAAAATATTGACGATTCAGAATCTGTATCCAAAGAGCAGGTTCTCCATTATCTTAGAGATGCATCGAGTACTATCAGCACACTTAACGATGAGCATATCGACTCTTCAGAACATGCAAGAGAAATGTTTAAAAACACTTACAAAGAGATCGCAAAAAAATCTTTAAAATCTTATGAAAACACTAACGGAAACTTTCAAAAACTTTCTAAAATGCAAGAAGAAACACTGCATGAGTGTGAAAAGATACATATAGATTATCCTAGCATCAAAGAAAAATTTGATGAAATTCAAACACATATGAGCAAAGAAGTAGAAAAGGCAAATAGCCTTATTACACGACTCACTAAACAAGTACAAGAACTTGAAGAGAGCTCAAATCTTGATTCGCTCACAAAAGTTTTTAACAGGCGTGCACTCACATCATACCTCACTACTGTTTGTGATAAAGGCAATATTAATAGCAACTTATTTTTACTCATTTTAGACATAGATGACTTCAAGCATATAAATGATACACATGGACATATCGCTGGAGATAAAATTTTAATCTTTATAGCAAATATTCTCAGAAAAACACTTCGTGATGGTGATAAGATTTTTAGATATGGTGGAGAAGAGTTCATCATTACTCTCAACAGAATAGATGAAAAAAAATGCACAGAAATCGGGCATAGACTACTTCAACTCATTAGTTCTAATCAACTAATTTACAAAGGAACATCTTTAAATGTAACTATGAGCATAGGGACTACTCGCTACTATCCAGGGGATGTTCCCGATAAAATTATAAACAGAGCAGATAAGGCTCTCTACAAATCAAAAAATAGTGGAAAAAATCAAATGAATATGGAATTACTAGATGGAAATTAGTTACTTTGACCTCGTTAGTGCGAGTATAATTCTTCTTCTTGGACTCAAGGGAATTATAAATGGCTTTTTTAAAGAAGTATTTGGTCTTGTTGGAATCATCGGTGGTATTTTTATCGCATCTCGTGTTGGGGATAGTGTTGGTGAGTACTTAAATACACTAATTTTTAACTTTACAAGTCCAGCTGCTGTTAGTTTTATTGGTTTTTTAACTACATTAGCAGTTTTCTGGCTACTTATGATTTTGATTGGTTATATGTTTAAAAAGCTTAGTGCCATGAGTGGACTTGGTCCAGTAGATAAAATACTTGGGTTTATTTTTGGTGCAAGTAAGTTTTTTCTAATTGCTGCTGTTATCGCGCATGCCGCTTATAATATAAAAGCTGTACGTTCTACTATTGACACAGGTCTAGAAAATAGTATACTCTTCCCTATACTAGTTGAAACAGGTTCTATCATTATGAAAATTGACCCTGTTGATATGAGTGAAGATATTAATGCTACAATAGAAAAAGGTTCTGATGCTCTTAAAGAGAAGACACAAGAACTTGTGGATGATTCAGCAAAAGAGAAGATAGAAGAAATAAAAAAACAGATACAAGAGAAGTAACATGGAAACAATAAATACAAATTTTAATGATAGAACAGTCGCATATAAACAACTTTTGAGTAATTTTAAAGAGCTTTTAAAAAAGAACAATTTAAAATTTACAATTCAAAGAGAAGTTATACTTGAGACTCTTTATAATTCTGATGAGCATTTAACTCCAGAATCACTGCACCATCTTATACAAGAAGAGCATCCCGACCTTAAAACTGGTATAGCTACTGTTTATAGAACTCTAGCGCTTCTTGAAGAGTCAAATGTAGTCACATCACTCTCATTTGGTGCACAGGGTAAAAAGTATGAACTTGGAGCAAAAGAGCACCACGATCATTTCATCTGTACCGAATGTGGAGAGATAACAGAGTTTGTGGATGAAGAGATAGAGAAACGCCAGCATGCAATCGCAGATGCACTCAACTTTAAGATGGTAGACCACTCTATGCAGATTTATGGGATTTGTTCAGAATGCCAAAAAAAACAAAACTAAAGAAAAAAGACTAACGAAGGAAAATCATTGATTTTTGAAAATAAATTTATACAACAAAGAATAGAAAAAGCAAACCTACTTAAAGAAGCAGGATACAATCCATATTCAAATGAGTCAAAAAGAAATACAACAGTATCAAAGTACTTAAATGTAAACTCAGATATTGAGCATACTGAAGAAAAGCGTGATGAAAAACGCCACTATATTGTTAGTGGTCGTATTAAACTTTTACGTATTATGGGAAAAGCTTCTTTTGTAAAGATAGAAGATCAAAGTGGCATGTTACAAGTTTATGTAGCACGTGACAACCTTCCTGAAGGTTTTTACAATGATATGTTCAAAAAAAATATCGAGGTTGGTGACATCATAGAAGTTGGTGGATTTCCTTTTGTAACTGGTCACGGAGAACTTTCACTTCATGCTGACAGCCTGACACTTTTAACAAAAGCAATATCTCCTCTTCCTGAAAAATTTCATGGAATTACAGATAAAGAGATTAGATATAGAAAACGCTACTTAGATTTAATCATGAATGCAGAAGTGAGAAAAACATTTCAGACTCGCTCAAAAGTCATCTCTTTAACACGTCGTTTTTTTGAAGACAAGGGCTTTTTAGAAGTTGAAACACCAATGATGCACCCAATTGCTGGTGGAGCAAATGCAAAACCTTTTGTTACACATCACAATGCTCTTGGAATTGATAGATACCTTAGAATTGCACCAGAGCTTTACCTCAAGCGTTTGATCGTTGGTGGTTTTGAAGCTGTATTTGAGATAAACCGTAACTTTAGAAATGAAGGTATGGATGCAACTCACAATCCTGAGTTCACATCTATAGAGTTCTACTGGGCATACAAAACATACAAAGACTTAATCAAAATCACAAAAGAGTATTTTGAATACCTTTTTGAGCATCTTGACCTCCCTACAGTACTTCCTTTTGGAGATATGGAAGTTGACTTTGGAAATTTCCAAGAGATTCCTCTCGTTGAATCTTTAACTTCAATCGGTGGAGTTCCAACTGATGTTGTACATACGAAAGAAGATATTATTGCATATCTAAAAACTCAAAACATTACTGTAAAACCAGGTATGAATTTAGGGCAACTTCAAGGTGAACTTTTTGATGAGTTTGTTGAAGAGAAGCTTATTGACCCTACTTTTATTACAGAGTATCCAGTAGAGATCTCTCCGCTTGCACGTAGAAGTGACGATAATCCTGCAATTACTGAGCGTTTTGAACTTTTCATAGCTGGTCGCGAAATAGCAAACGCCTTTAGTGAGCTTAATGACCCTGTAGATCAACTCTCGCGTTTTGAAGGTCAAATGGAAGCTAAAGATAGTGGTGATGATGAAGCACATGAAATGGATAGTGACTTTGTTGAAGCACTCAGCTATGGTATGGCTCCAACAGCAGGTCAAGGGATAGGAATAGATAGACTTGTCATGCTTCTTACAAATGAACATAGTATCCGTGATGTTCTTCTTTTCCCAGCAATGAAGCCTGTTGCAGGTGAAGAAAAAGTAGAAGAAGAGTAGAAATCCTATGAAATCTCCTCGTGGCTTTGCAAAAAAATACTTTACATTTTCATCTATGTTAGCACATAGTGTAGTAGCAACTCTTGCAAGTCGTGAGTCCTCTTCACAAGTTCACCTTCATACAAAAATTTCACTAGAGAGTGATGACTTAGATGAATCTCCTCCTGATGAACTTTTCCAAACTCTTTGTGAGCTTAACACAAAACCTTGTCACTGCAACTGTTTTTATAGACTTAAAACAAAAATGGCACTTCTTTTAAATCACTTTATTCCAAGATGTCCTTACTACACAGTGTGCTTTGCATTTCGCAGAACTGGTGTCCACCCTCCTCACTCCTACATATAACAACTAGAAAAACACTTTACAAGCAGAAAATCTGTCAACACAGTTATCAAGTGAGTCAGACTTGCTTGATGTTATAGTATAGGAATATATTCATGTCAAACAAGAGTTATATAGTAGGTTTTCCAAGAATTGGAGAACAGAGAGAATTAAAAAAAGTATTAGAGAGTTTTTGGGCTAAGGAGAGCTCATTTGATGATGTAAATGCAGTGGCTTTACAACTAAAGCAAAGACATTGGGAGTATCAAAAAGATGCAGGAATCGATTTTATAAGTTCCAATGACTTTTCACTTTATGACAATGTCTTAGACACAGCTATTATGCTTGGTGCAATACCAAATAGATTTAGAGGGCTTCAAGATGAGAAACTCTACTTCAGTATGGCTAGAGGAGACAAGCACTCAGTTGCTATGGAGATGACAAAGTGGTTTAATACAAATTATCACTACATAGTCCCAGAACTTCATCAAGAAGATGTTTATAAACTCAATGCAGAAAAAATATTAAACGAGTACAAACAAGCAAAAGAGATAGGTATCACTACAAAAATAAATCTTATAGGACCTCTTACTTTTCTTGGTCTAAGTAAAAGAGTTGATAAAGGAGAAACTTATGAGCTTTTAGACAAAATCTTAGTTATTTATGAAGAGCTACTCAGTGAAATTGCTAAACTTGATAAGAGTGTAACAGTTCAAATTGATGAACCAATCTTTACTAAAGATAATGATGTAAAAGTTTTAAGTCTTATAAAACCAACATATGAAAAACTTGCAAATGTTTCTTCAAACATAAAGATAGTTATCAGCACATACTTTGAACACTCCAACGAGGCTACTAAGATTTTAGTACATACTCCTATCTGGGGAATTGGTCTTGACTTTTTATATGGACAAGAGAACTTAGAAGTACTAGACCTTATTGCAAAGAGTGATAAGATGCTTATCGCAGGTGTAGTAGATGGAAGGAACATCTGGAAAAATGATATTCAAGCAACTTCAGCACTCCTTAAAAAAATCCTTACAAAGCTTTCAAAAGAGAAGATAATTATCTCTTCATCTTGTTCCCTTTTACATACACCTTTTACTCTAGAATATGAAAAAGAGATGGACATAAAAATCAAAAACTGGTTAAGTTATGCAAAAGAGAAACTTACTGAGATCTCACTTTTAGCAAAAATTATCTCCAAAGAAGAGTTAACTCCTCAAGATGAAACTCTTATACTAGAAAATAAAAATGCAAATGAGGAGAGAAAAACTTCTACAATCATTCATGATACAAATGTCCAACAAAGAGTTAACTCTATCAAGCAGACACAGAGAAAAAGTGATTTCAAAACAAGAATAAGAACTCAAAAAGAGCTCTTAAAGTATGAAGATTTAGCGACTACTACCATAGGTTCTTTTCCTCAAACGCCAGAGCTAAGAAAAACAAGACGAGATTTTAAAAATGGACTTATTTCAGAGAATGAGTACCAAATAGAGATGAAAAATTACATTGATGAGTGTGTAAAATTTCAAGAAGATTGTGGACTTGAAGTACTTGTTCACGGTGAACCTGAGAGAAATGATATGGTAGAGTACTTTGGTGAACAACTCAAAGGTTATGGTTTTTCACAAAATGGCTGGGTACAAAGTTATGGTAGTCGTTGTGTAAAACCTCCATTTATCTATGGTGATGTCTCTCGTCCTAAAGCGATGACCGTTGATTGGACCACTTATGCTCAAAGCAAGACAGAGAAGATTATGAAAGGAATGTTAACTGGGCCTGTTACTATATTAAACTGGTCATTTGTAAGAGATGATAAACCAAGAAGTGAAGTCTCACAGCAAATTGCTTTAGCCATATCTGATGAAGTAGATGATTTACAAAATGCAGGGATTAAAATCATACAAGTCGATGAGGCTGCATTTAAAGAGGGCTATCCCCTTCGAGCACAAAAGATAAAAGAGTATGAAGAGTGGGCTGTAAGAGATTTTAAACTCTGTGTAAGCAGTGCATGGGATACGACACAGATACATACACATATGTGTTATAGTCAATTTAATGATATTATTGATACGATTGAAGCAATGGATGCCGATGTTATCTCCATTGAGACTGCAAGAAGTGGTAACAAACTTCTTAAAATTTTCAAAGAGAGTGGCTACAAACAAGAAGTTGGACCAGGTATTTATGACATACACTCTCCAAGAGTTCCAAGTGTTCAAGAGATGGTTACTCAAATAGAACTTTTGCTAGAAGTATTACCAAAAGAACAACTCTGGATTAACCCAGACTGCGGACTTAAAACACGAAAATGGGATGAAGTAAAACCTAGTTTAGCCAACATGGTTGAAGCTGTCAAAATAGTGAGAGATAAACTTAAATAGTTTATCTCTCTAAAATAAGTGCTGTTTATTCAGTCATTTATTATTAAATATTGCGTATAATCACTGCATTATTAATCTAACCAAGGAAATTTAGAAAATGAGTTTTTTAAAAGAGTACGATAGCGAAATTTTTGATTTATGTGAAAAAGAGCTAGAACGCCAAACAGACCACCTAGAGATGATTGCATCTGAAAACTTTACACTTCCAGCAGTAATGGAAGCTATGGGTTCAGTTTTTACAAACAAATATGCTGAGGGTTATCCAGCGAAACGCTACTACGGTGGATGTGAGTATGCTGATAGTGTTGAGCAGTTAGCTATAGACAGAGCTTGTGAACTTTTTGGATGTAAATTTGCAAATGTTCAACCTCACTCAGGTTCTCAAGCAAACGCAGCTGTTTATGCTGCAGTGCTTAAAGCTGGTGATAAAATTCTTGGTATGGATTTAAGCCATGGTGGACACTTAACACATGGTTCTAAACCAAGCTTTTCAGGTCAAAACTACTCTCCATTCTACTATGGTGTAGAGTTAGATGGTCGTATTAACTACGATAGAGTTATGGATATCGCACAGATTGTTAAACCAAAAATAATCGTTTGTGGTGCATCTGCATACGCTCGTGAAATCGACTTCAAAAAATTCCGCGAAATTGCTGATGTAGTTGGTGCGATTCTTTTTGCTGACATTGCACACATCGCTGGTTTAGTTGCGGCGGGCGAGCACCCTAGTCCATTCCCATATGCTGACATAGTTACTACAACTACACATAAAACACTTGCAGGTCCTCGTGGTGGTATGATTATGACAAATGATGAAGATCTTGCGAAGAAACTTAACTCAGCAATCTTTCCAGCATTACAAGGTGGACCACTTGTTCATGTAATCGCTGCAAAAGCTGTTGGTTTTAAACATAATCTTTCTCCTGAATGGAAAGAGTATGCAAAACAAGTAAAAGCAAATGCAAAAGTGCTTGGTGAAGTAATGATAAAACGCGGATACGATGTTGTTTCGGGTGGTACTGATAATCACTTAATCTTAGTATCTTTTGTTGGAAAAGAGATTTCTGGAAAAGATGCAGATGCAGCTTTAGGAAATGCAGGTATTACAATCAACAAAAACACTGTTCCAGGTGAGACAAGAAGTCCTTTTGTTACTTCAGGTATTCGTGTTGGTTCTGCTGCACTTACATCACGCGGTATGAAGGAAAAAGAGTTTGAAATCATTGCAAATAAAATGGCAGATGTTTTAGACGACATCAATAACACTGAACTTCAAGCATCTATAAAAGCAGAGATGAAAGCACTTGCTCAAAACTTTGTAATCTATAACCAATCAACATACTAATAAAAGGCGAATGCAGATGACTCCTATGGATCTTAAACTTATAAAAATGGTAAGTGACCACTACTGGGTCAAAAGAGATACTGTAGTTGATAAACTGACATTCAAGGGAAGAACTTTTTATAACAAATTTGAAAAAGTAGAATCTACCCTTTCTCAAACTGTAATCAATCAACACCTAAAAGGTGAGATTACAGTGGCTCATTCACTTGTAAATAAACATAACAAAGTTGAAAACATTGTTATAGATTATAATGGAAGAGACCCTGAGCGTTTTTACCATAAAACGCAACTACTTCTTCGTGAAGAGGGTTACATAAACTTTACTGCATATAAAACAAAGACAGAAGGTCATCTTCATGTTTACATCCATAAAGGTCACACAACACTTCCTGAAGCCATCCAGTTAGGTAAAATGCTCTCTATGAAACTAGCTGCAAAACAGCCAAAACAATGGAGAATGTTTCCAAACAACGATATGCCAGATGAGTACAATATTTTAACGATTCCATATGATGTATATGCAAAAGAGCGCGGGGCTTCTTGGTCGAAGCATATGTAGTACTCTTGCTAAGTATAAAAATTTAAGCTATGATTTAAAACTAAAACATTAGGGGATATATTATGAATGAAAACAATGAACTCAATGACATCATACTCAATAAGGGAAACTCAGCGAACTCAAATAAAAAAATAATTTTAGCAGTTGCAACTTTAGGTGTAATCTTAATTATAGTAGTGATGCTTATGAACTCTCTTAGTTCAAGTGGTACAGACAATCTACCTCAAGCCGTACTTCCACCACAACCACAAACTCAAGTTGCAAATGAGACAACACAAGAACCTTTATTTGAAGAGATTGAAGTTGTTGAAGAAGCAGATCCTGAGGATGCAAACCTAGAACAAATCGCTCAAAAGCTTAAAGAAGAAAGTGTTGTTGAAGAAGAAACAATCGTTGCTCCTGTAGTACAAGAGACTCCAAAAGTTAAAAAACCTTCACCACAAACAGTAGCTAAAAAACAAGCCCCTGTAGTAAAAAGTACTTCTGGTGTTACATACTATATCCAAGTAGGTTCTTTTTCAAAGTATGAACCAAATAAAAAATTCTTAAACTCAATCAAAAACCTAGGATTTAACTATAAGTATCATCAAGTAAATAAACTAAATAAAGTTCTTGTAGGCCCTTTCAATACACAAAAAGAAGCTAAAGATGCAAGACGGGTTCTACGTGCAAAAGTTGAGCCAGGTGCTTTTTTAGTTAAACTTTAATTTTAAGGGAAAACTTGATTTATTCAAAGCAATTTACACTTGACCAATTTGCACCTATAGCAGTCTACTCAAAACTAAAAGATATGTTTCATGATGAAGTAACTTATCTTTTTGAAAGTGCTGGTGCAAGTGAAGGAAACTACAGTTTTATATGTGTCGGTGCCAGAGAAAGACTCCAGTATCTTAACAACGAAACTATTTATACTGATGCCAATGGTACAAAACATACAAAAGAAGAAAATCCATTTAATTTTTTAAAAAACTACTATGCAAAGATAGATAAAACACCTATTCAAAATGCTACTAAAGAGTTAAAAGTAGGCTATGTTGATGGTTTTATCGGATACATAGGTTATGATATGGTAAAAGTCTTTGAGCCAAAACTTGGCTCAAGCATGGATAACTTAAAAGACGAGCTAAATACTCCTGATCTTGATCTTATACTACCTAAATTGATTTTAGTTTACTCTCATAAAAATCATGAAATAACACTTATTAGTACTCTTAAAGAATATAATGAAAAATTTGAAGCTATTCATAATGACCTAAAAGGAACTTATACATACAAACACAAAGTGCTTAATATAGGTGAAGATAAAGGCAGTTATGCTCATACAAAGAAACACTTTTTTGAGATGATTGATAAGTCAAAAGAGATGATTCTTAGTGGTGATGTTTTTCAAATACTTATGACAAATCGCTTTACAAGAAATATAAAAGTAGATCCTTTTAGCTTTTATAGAATTCTTCGAGCTAAAAACCCATCTCCATATATGTTTTTAATGGAGTATGAAGATTTTAGTATCGTTGGTTCATCTCCTGAAGTAATGGTGCGCTTAACAGATGGAGAGCTTCTTCTTCGCCCTATTGCAGGAACACGTAAACGCGGGACTACAAAGCAAAAAGATTTAGAACTTGAGAAAGAACTTCTCGCAGACCCTAAAGAGTTAGCAGAACATTTAATGCTTATAGATTTAGGTCGTAATGATGTTGGACGTGTTGCAAAAACAGGAACTGTCAAAGTTGAAGACATGATGCACATAGAGCGTTTTTCTCATGTAATGCATATCGTTTCAGATGTTACAGCAGAACTTGCAGATGATAAAGATATGTTTGATCTTTTTATGGCTACTTTCACAGCAGGAACCATGACAGGTGCTCCAAAAATTAGAGCTATGGAACTCATAGCTGAGTATGAAGGGCTTAAACGCGGATTTTATAGTGGAAGTATCGGTTATTTTGGTTTTGATGGAAATATGGATAGTGCTATTACAATTCGTACTGCAATGGTCAAAGAAGACAAAGTTGTTCTTCAAGCAGGTGCAGGTATAGTTGCAGACTCTCAAAAAGAGTTAGAGTATCAAGAGGTAGAAAATAAACTTGGTGCACTCATTCATTCACTTGAAGACTTAGATCAAAAGTAGAACTAAGTCTTTGAAAAAACTCTTCTCAATTTTTGGTAACCCTGTCTCACATTCACGTTCTCCACTTATGCACAATACTGTTTTTAAACATCTGAACTACGATGCTTGTTATACTCGAACACATCTTTTAGATGGTGAAAAACTAAAAGAGACTTTTTTCTCTCTTGGTCTTAGTGGTGCAAATGTAACAGTGCCGCATAAAGAGGCTGCGTTTAATGCTTGTGATGAAGTAAGAGGCTTTGCACAAAAAGTAGGTGTGGTAAACACACTCATAAATGAAAATGGAAAGCTCATTGGTTACAACACAGATGCCGATGGTTTTATCTATGCCATTAGTGAATTTAAAGATATAAAAAATATACTCATTTTAGGTGCAGGTGGTACAGCAAAAGCACTTGCTGCAAGATTTAAACAAGACAATTACAATGTAAGTGTACTCAACAGAAGTGAAGCTAGGCTCGCTTACTTTAATGAACTTGGATGTTCTTGTTCTACATGGGAAAACTTTGAGCTTAAAACCTATGATTTGGTAGTAAACACAACGAGTGCAGGACTTAAAGATGAAGATCTTCCAGCACCAAAAGAGATGATAGAAAATATTTTAAACGCGACTCAATATGCTGCAGATGCAATCTATGGAAAACTTACTCCTTTTTTACAACTCGCAAAAAAGAAAAATATTATCTATAAAGATGGTGCAGATATGCTTTTAGGACAAGGTGTTTTAGCCAACGAACTCTTCGTGAACTTTACATTAAAGAAAGAAGATATCAAAAATGCGATGCAAAAAAGTTTTGCTATCTAGAAAAACTAAACCCTATAGAGTATTTTGCAAAATTCTTATTATAATCTATTAAAGACTCTCCATAACCACTGAAAATTTTTATATATAGGTTTGTATTTTTTATAAGTGGATATGAGTATGTTCCTTCTACTGCACCTTTTCCTGTTTCAAAATTACCTCTAGCCATAAAAGTAAACATATTTTCCTCTAAAAAATAAGAAAACTTAATTTTTGTATAACCTATATAATCTATAATATCAGGATTATCACTTAGGTCTGATATAGGATATCCAAGTGTCAAATCTGTAATAAGAGCGTCATGCTGTAGTCTTGTCTTGAGGTATAGGTAATTAATACTTCTAGAGAGATTCTCTAAAGTCTGAGAAGTTGAAAAAGTTATTCCTTCTGTATTAGGTTGTCCATTAGATTCATGAGCATAGCCAAAAGTTACACTTCTTAATCCAAACATAGATTTACGATCACTGATAGGAAACTCTACAAATGCTTCTGGATTATACAAAGATTCTCTAAAAGGTGATGAATCGATATAAAGTTGCCAAAATGCTTGTTGTGTATATGCAATATAATATTTTTCTTTAAGTCCAAAAAGATTTTCAAAGAGCTGAAGTTTTAAACTCACTTGTAGTTCTGCTTCGATATTATTATAGATAATTGTAGGAACATGTGAGGTGTATGGAGTAGATCTATAACCATATGGAAGTATATAATTTACTTTATGCGGTTTAAGTCCGAAATCACCATCTAACCACTTATCTATACTTGTTTTAGTCTCTTTATTTTTTATACCTTCAAAATCACCAGCTTCTTGCGCACAAAGTGCAAGAGTTAACATTAACAATAACACTATTTTTTTCATCTAAACCCTTACCCTATCTTCTAAAGCTCTTGTGAGCGATAAAAGGTCAATATTTTCTAAACTAACACCAGTTGGAACACCCTGAGCAATTTTTGTAAAGTTAAGCTTATAGCCACTAAGTTTATCTTCTATATATAAGATTACAGCATCATTAGCTATAGATGGTGTTAATGCAAACAAAATCTCATTCACACCGCTTTGCACTAAATCTTCTAAATGAGAGACACTTAACTCTTCTAGCGAATCTAAGACAAAATACCTTCCATCAAAAAGACCATTTTCTTCTAAAAGTAAAATATCTTTGGCATTTTCTACAATACATAAGAGAGTATGGTCTCTACCATCATCAGAACAGATGTAACAAAGTTCATCTTCACTCATTCCACCACACTCTTTACATTTTTTAAGACTACCTATAGCATCTTCTATTGCATGAGATATTTTGATTCCTGTATAAGTGTCATTCATTATCATGAAGTATGCAAGTCTCGTTGCAGATTTTTTACCAATAGTAGGAAGTTCTTGTAAAGCATCAACAAGGCGGTTAAACTTTTCTAAAGAACGATTCATATCTCTGCTTTTGTCTTATTTTTTGGAAGTAATATCCAAAGTTTTAATGGTGCTTTTAAACGTCCTGCTATTTCTAATGCTTCTTCACCACTACCCAAGAAAAGATCAGCTCTTACTGAACCTTTTATAGCACCGCCAGTATCTTGTGCAAAAACCACTTTACTAATTTTGCTACTCTCTAAATCAGCATCCAAGTATAACATACTTCCTAGTGGAATATAACGCTTATCAACTGCAACTGAACGTTTTGGTGTAAGTTCTACTCCTAATGCACCTGTTGCACCCTGCTCTCTTTTTTGGAAGAAAACCATAGATTGGTTATAGTTAAGAACTTCATCCAGACGAGAAGGATTTTGTTCTAACCACTCCCTTATACTTTGTAAAGAGACATCTTCTAAACGCAAAGCTCCAATTTGGACTAGATATCTTCCTATTGCTCTGTACTTATGTCCATTTTGGTTCTCAAATCCTATAAACATAGTACTATTGTCATCTAAAAGAACTCTTCCAGAACCTTGAACTTCTAAAAAGAACCTATCAATTTTTGAATTTGTATAGCATAGTACTTCAGCATCAAGTCCAGACTCCTTACTTTTTGAGCGAGTATAGTAGGGAACAAGCTTATCACCATCAAGACGACCTCGAAGTCTATAATGTTTTAATTCAGGATATACAGAAGATAAATCAACCGTAATTAAATCATTTGGCTTGCGGTAGATAGGATAAACATATGTCTCATCTTTCTCCAAAGATGCTTCTATAAACGGTTCATAATAACCTGTTAAGAGTCCATACTCTTTCTCTTTATTATTTACTATTTTGTATGGTAAAAATTCTTCTTGTAAAAAAGCCTTTGCATCTGTTACTGTTGCTGATTTTTCACAAGTATTTGCATAAATCTTTTTAACCTTACTTCTCTTACAGTTTTCTTGAAATAGTGTCAGTACTTCATCATAGTCTTCCACACTCCACTCTTTTAAACTGCTAAAATTATCAGCAATAAGAGTCGTCTCTTTAGCCTGTTCTAGTTTTACTACTGGTTTTTTTACACATCCAAAAAAAATAAGTGATATAAAAAGTGTTATTAGTATCTGTTTCATGTAGGAAATTATAGCTAAATATTTTATTTATTTTTTATGGGTATAATTCCAAAAAAATTATCATTTATGTGAGGTTCAAAATGGAAGATTTAAGCTACTATGAAATCTTAGAAGTAACACAAGACGCAGATAAAACAACAATAAAAAAAGCATATAGATCACTTGCAAAAAAGTACCATCCTGATAAAAACCCGGATGATAAAGAAGCAGAGCACAAATTTAAACTTTGTAATGAAGCCTACCAATGTTTAAGTGACGATCAACAAAGAAGTATCTACGACCGTTATGGTAAAGAAGGACTCCAAGGTGGTGGCGGTGGACGTCGATCATCTGCTGGTTTTGATGATTTAGGTTCAATGTTTGAAGAGATGTTTAGCGGATTTGGTGGTGGCGGTGGACGTCGTCGTCAAAATCCAGCAGATATGGATAAATATCCACTTGATATGAATGTCGACTTAAGACTCAGTTTTGATGAAGCCATATTTGGTTGTGAAAAAGAGATAGAGTTTAAGTATAAAAAAGCTTGTGATGACTGTAAAGGTACTGGTGCAAAAGATGCAAAGCTTTCTACTTGTAAACAGTGTGGAGGACAAGGTCAAGTTTATATGAAACAAGGTTTTATGACTTTTTCACAAACTTGTCCAGCATGTCAAGGAACAGGATCAGCAGCAACTGATAAGTGTAAATCGTGTAAAGGTGCTGGTTACGATGAGATAAAAGAAAAAGTAAGCATCCAGATTCCTAAAGGAATTGATACTGGAAATCGTCTAAGAGTTTCAGGCAAAGGAAATATTGGAAAACGCGGAACTCGTGGTGACCTTTATGTTACTTTTGAAGTTACTCCTGACAAACATTTTATTCGTGATGACAATGATGTATACATCGAAATTCCAGTCTTTTTCACACAAGCAATTACAGGAGAGAGTTTAACAATACCTTCACTTACTGGAGAACTTGAACTTAAACTAGATGTTGGGACAAAGGACAAACAGCGTTTTACTTTTAGAGGTGAAGGGATTGAAGATGTTCACGGCCATGGCAAAGGTGATTTAATTGCACAAATAAACATTACATATCCTAAAAAGTTAAGTGATGAACAACTTGAGCTTATCAATAAGCTTCAAGACTCTTTTGGAATTGAATCAAAACCACATGAAGGTCTTTTAGATTCTGCAATAGAAAAAATGAAGGGTTGGTTTAAATAACCCTCATTTATGAAAGATATTCTTCCTTATGCTTAAAATATCTCTTATTTTTCTCTTATTAAGCATACCGCTCTTAAGCTCAAAAATCTACTACGGTCTTCCATTATGGGTTTATGCTTCACTCGGAGCTACTATAATCTATTCATTACTCTTAGTTTTTACCATTGAAAAGAGATGGCACACTTTAAAAGATAAGCATGAGTAGTACAGCACTACTCACACAAGGCGGTATTTGGTTTTTACTTGCTTACTTAACATCACTTATCTTAATAGGCTTTGCAGGAAAGTTTGCAACAAAAGAAGAGAGCTTAAAAGAGTTCTATCTTGGTGGCCAAGGCTTTGGAGTCGGTGTGTTATTTTTAACTATGTATGCGACACAATATAGTGGAAACTCCCTTATTGGATTTGCCGGCAGTGCATATCGAAACGGATGGTTTTTTCTTGTAGGTGTAACATTTATGATAGCTATTGTTGGAGGTTATCTGCTATATGCTCCAAAACTCTACCCATTAAGTAAAAAATACAATTTTATAACCCTTGGTGATTACATCAACTTTCGTTACAACTCCCAACTTCTGACCTATATAATTGTCGGTATATCTATCTTTGCACTTTCAAACTATATGTTAACCAATCTTAAAGCTATTGGATACATTATGGAGTATGTCACCGGAGGGAGTATTGGTTTTACTGAAGGTATTATCTTCATGTCGATTATTATGGTTATATATGAAACTCTCGGTGGAATGCGAAGTGTAGCATGGACAGATGCAATTCAGGGTGTATTACTCTTTGTTGGTGTAATTATCATTTTTAGTGTTGTTATGATTCATTACGGTTCATTAGAAGCTAACACTACACTCTTTTTGCAAAACAAGCCCGAACTATTTTTAGATGTGACTCTCTCAAACCAAATAACATGGCTTAGTGTTTTGATACTTATTTTCTTTGGAATTGCAGTTTATCCACAAGCTATACAAAGAATTTATTCAGCTAAAAATGAAACTTCACTTCGTCATTCACTCTCGTTAATGGTTATCATGCCACTTCTTACAACCTTACCTCTTATCATAATTGCAATCATTGGTTCCGCTCATTTTCCAGACTTAGATAAAACACAAAGTGAAGAGATAATTCTACTTATGCTTCAAAAGCTAACACATATTGAAGGTATGGGAATTGTTATTACTCTTTTTGTTGCTGCAGCGATTGCCGCTATTATGTCGACTGTAGATAGTGCTATGTTAGCCATTGCATCTTTGTTTACCCAAGATATCTATCACAAATATAGACCGAATTCTTCACAGAAAAGACTAACATATATGGGAAAAATATTTTCTTGGTTCATCATGACTATTATGGTTCTTTTAGCTATAAACCTCCCTTCTACAATATGGTGGCTTATACAAATAAAACTAGAAATTTTGGTACATATTGCACCTGCTATTATGTTAGGAGTTAACTACAAAAATATTTCATCAAAAAGTATTCTGTATGGACTTATCATTGGAGTTAGTGTAACTCTACTTTTTCTTCTTACTCCTTTACCTTCTAAGCCTTTTGGTTTTCATGCAGGAGTTTTGGGCTTAGGGCTTAACTTCTTAACTATATTTATGATAAACTTGAAAAATAAAAATGGACTTGGAAAACACTTATGAATAAACTCTACCTCAAAAAAATGTTGGCATCACTCGCTCTTTCCATGTTTAGAAAAGACTTTTTTGGAATTTATCACGGTTCTATCTCTGCAAAAACAGAAACAAATCGCTTTATTATAAATACTAAAGAAGCTGTTTTTGATGCTTTAGACAATGAGAGTCTTATACAGCTTTATTTTAAAAAAGATTACCGCTGGAATCAAGCAAGTATAGACTCAAGTATCCATTTTGGAATCTACTCGCAGATTAGTGAGGCAAAGTTCATCTGTTTTAGTATGCCTCCTTTTACAACAGCATACTCTTTAGAACACAACATGATAGTTCCAAAGGATTATTTTGGTTTTAAAGAGATAGGTTCTATAGAAATCTTTGACCCTAAAAAATTTGAAAATTGGTATGACCGAGCAGAGAGTGAGATTGCATATTACTTCCAAACTAACAAAACAAACATTATGGTTATACGTGGCTATGGCGTTTATGCTTATAGTAGAGATATCCATGAAATGGCCAAAAGACTCTCTATTTTAGAAAAAAGTTGTCGATTACTTATGTTAGATGGATCACAATCTCATTTAGACGATTAAAAATATTTTAACTACACTCTAGACTCTTATGCTACAACTCTGTTACATCTCATCTACGAATTGAAATTTTAAAAGAAATCTTTATCAAGTTTTAATACGAATTTACCTAGAATTACGTAAATATCACTCAATAAGGTTTTTTTATATGATTACATGGATGCAAAGACACAAAAAGTGGCTTATAATTACAATTTGGATTTCTACTATAGCATTTGTTGGTGCCGGTTTTGTCGGATGGGGACAATATAGTTACGGAGACAAAGCTGGAGCTGCTGCAAAAGTTGGTAACATTGAAATCAGCATGGGTGAACTTCAAAAAAACTACACAAATCTTTATGCAAAATACAACCAGATGTTTCAAGGTAATTTTGATGAGGAAAAAGCAAAACAATTTGGTCTTAAAAGACAAGCCTTAGAAGAATTAATTCAACAAGCACTTATTCTTAATCTTGCATCTTCATACGATTTAAGTGTTAGTGATAGTGAAGTTTTAGAAGCATTAAAAAAACAAGAATATTTTTTTAAAGATGGCATTTTTGACAAAGAAATATACGTCAGTGTGCTTTCACAAAGTAGACTTACAAAAAAAGAGTATGAAGCAAGTTTAAAAAAAGAACTGTTGATTCGCAAAACACTTTCTCTTCTTCCTCTTGAAGTAACAGATAATGAGAAACGAATTCTCACTACTGCAATGAGCATCGCAGACAAAATCAACTATAAAGTACTAACGCAAAATGATATAACAATAGACACTTCTGATGCGAAACTAAAACCTTTCTGGGAGTCAAAACGCCAGAACTTCATGACTGAAGTAAGTTACGATATTAAGTTCATTACACAAGATACTATAGAACAAGAGTATGATAGAGCAAGTATAGAGAAGTACTATGCACAAAACAAAACTCACTTTAAAGATGATCAAGGAAAAATTCTTCCACTAGAAGTGGCAGAAACTTCTGTAAAAGAAGAGCTTAATGCAAAAGCAACAAAAGATAAAGCCCTGAGAACATACATAGATTACAAAAAAGGAAATTTAGAAAGTAACATCTCTGTAGAAGCTATTACAATTTCAAACACAAACAATCCATTCAATTCAGAAGTAATCAAAGAAATTTCTGAACTCTCTATAACATCACCGTACCTAAAACCTATTCTGGTAAATGGAAAGTACCATACTTTTGAGTTAGTCAAAATCAACCCTTCTCAAATGAAAACATTTGAAGAAGCAAAGACAGAAGTTTTTCCTATGTTTGTTGCTCAAGAAAGACAAAAAAAGCTTTTAGAGTTGGCAAATGCATCTTTAGCTAATTTTTCTGGAACAACTACTGGATTCCTTACGGCAAGTGATTCTGCAAAGATAACGCAACTCACACAAACAGAAGCAAATGAGTTTTTGGGTAAACTTTTCATAAGCGATAAAAAAAGATCTTTTGTTCAACTTAGTAACTCAAAAGTTATTTTATATGATATTTTGGAACAAAAACTGCTTACTAACACAAATAACAATGAGGGCAATGAAATTGCTAAATTGAAAAGTGCTATGTTTAATGAAGGACTAGTAAAGACCTTACAAAACAAGTACCAAACTGAGATTTTTATTCAAGGACTCTAAATTGAGCAGAACAGTTTTAGCCATCGATGTAGGCTCTACAAAGATATGTGCCATTATCGCTCAGATTGAAAATGATAATTCTATTTCAATTACTGGAGCAGGTACAACAAAAGCACAAGGACTTAAAAAAGGAAGCATAACTAACATAGAGTTAGCTTCTCGCTCTATTAAGACTGCCGTTGAAGATGCAAAACGGGTCTCAGGAACTGATGCAAAAACTGCAATAGTCTCTATTTCAGGAGCATATACAAAAAGCTTAAACTCTAATGGAATTGTAAATATACAGACAAAAGAGATAAGCTTTAAAGAGATTGAGCGTGTTATGCATACTTCTCTTTATAATGCAAATATTCCAAACGAATATGAAGTACTCCATGCACTTCCTTTTAACTTTAAAGTAGATGACCAAGACTATATTGAAGACCCACTTGGAATGAATGCCGCAAGACTTGAGGTTGAGACGCATATTATTACAACACAAAAATCAAATCTTAACAACCTTAGAAAAGCAGTTCAAGGTGCTGGTGTTGAAGTAGAAAACATAGTTCTAAACTCTTATGCTTCTTCTATAGCAACACTTAATGATGATGAGAAAGAGCTAGGTGTTGCCTTAATTGATATGGGTGGTAACACTAGCAATATCGCAATACATTCTGGGAACTCTATCCGCTATAACGAATTTCTCGGTGTAGGCTCAAACCATGTAACTAGTGACTTATCTATGGCACTTCACACTCCTTTAAATGTAGCAGATAGTGTAAAACTTACTTATGGATCTTTACTAACGCCAAGTAATGACCTCATTGAACTTCCAGTGATTGGTGATGAAAACTCAACTCATGAAGTTTCTCTTGAAGTTGTGCATAACGTTATCTTTGCAAGAGTCGAAGAAACACTAATGATTCTTGCACAGTTTATTGATAAGAGTGGTCTTAAAGATCAAATGGGTGCAGGTGTGGTACTAACAGGTGGATTTTCTAAGATGGAAGGCATAAGAGATTTAGCTGTCGCTACTTTTGGTTCTATGCCTGTGCGTTTAGCACGTCCGATTGAGATGGATGGTCTTTTTGATAATCTTAGAGATGCAGAGTACTCAAGTGCAATTGGATTAGTTATGTATTCTGCATTTGCATATACACCTTATGAGATAGATGTAAATAAAAGAGTAAGACATACAAATGAATTACCTACTTCTCATAATCATGTAAACTTTAATGAAACGGAACTTGAAATTCCTATAGCACCTTCCGAAGAGATAACCACAGATAAGATGGTAAATCTAGAAGTTGCTAAAAAAGAGAAGAAGAGTGATGAAGCTAGTAGTTTTAGTAAATTTTGGAACTGGGCAACCCAGTTATTTTAAAAGGAGTTAGATAATGGAAGCATTTGCAGTAAACGAAGCGACTAATCAAAGTGGAGCAAGAATCATAGCAGTTGGTGTTGGTGGCGGTGGTGGAAACATGATAGGCCACATGCTTAAAGAGGGTGTAACTGGTATTGAAATGCTACTAGTAAATACTGATGCACAAGTTTTAAATGAAACAAATGGTGCTTCAAAAATTCAGATTGGTGCAAAGCTTACAAAAGGACTTGGAGCAGGTATGAAACCTTCTGTAGGTAAAGATTCTGCTTTAGAAAACTATGATGATATTAGAAATGCTCTTGAAGGTGCAGATATAGTTTTCATCTCTGCTGGTTTAGGTGGGGGAACTGGTACTGGTGCTGCACCTATCGTTGCTCAAATAGCTAAAGAAGTTGGTGCACTTACTATCTCAATAGTTACAAAACCATTTAAGTTTGAAGGAAATAAACGCCTGAAGCTTGCAGAAATTGGACTAGAAGAGCTTAAAAAAGAGAGTGATTCTATTGTTGTAATTCCAAATGACAAGCTCCTCTCTATCATTGATAGAAAACTTGGACTAAAAGATAGTTTTAAAATAGTAGATGGCGTTTTAGCTCAAGCTGTTAGTGGGACATCTGGTGTAATTCTTTCAAGTGGAGAAAATGATATCAACCTCGATTTTGCCGATTTACAAACTGTTATGAGTCATAAAGGTATGGCACTTATGGGTGTTGGTGAATTTGAAGGTGAAAATGCGGCATACGAAGCTATCAAAGCTGCCATTGAGTCTCCTTTACTAGACAACATGTCTATTAATGGTGCAATGGGTGTTCTCGTTCACTTTAAAATGCATCCTAGTTTTTCTATGATAGAACTCTCAGATGCAATGGAAGTTGTAAATGAGAGTGCACATGATGATGCTGAAGTTATCTGGGGAACATCAACTGATGAAAATATTCCAGAAAACTATATCAAAATCACTATAGTTGCAACTGGTTTTGAAAGAGACTTAAGTAATAATGATGACTTCGTAGGTGAAAACACTCCACCACCACGTACAGTTGTTCGTCCTCGTCTTGTTGTTGGCGGAGACTTAGATAGTGACTATCTAGATGTTCCAGCATTTATGAGAAGACAGCAAGACTAAGCTTCCTCTTTGCACTCCTTTGAAAAAATAATGAAGGCCAAATCGCTTCTTGGTCTTCGTGAAACTTCCACAATAAAAGAAATCAAAAACAAATATAAAAATCTTATGAAAAAATGGCATCCAGATAAGCATAAAGATGATGCTGAAAAAGCCACAAAAATGTCTATGCAAATAAATGAGGCTTATGAAATTATAATGGACTATTGTAACTCATACGAGTACTCATTTAATGAAGAGAGTATAAAACAAAAAACATTTACACCAGCAGAGTGGTGGCATGATAAGTTTGGTGGCCGATAGAAGAAGAAGTAGAGCTTACTCTTCTCCTAGAGATTGAAAAAACTGCATTTCATGCTCTCTTAATATACGAATCATATTAGTACTACCTTCTACTCCAACAGGATCTCCAGCAGTAAGAATATAAGACTTATCTAAGTGCAATACTTCACGTGAAAGACCTTGCTTCATAACCTGAGACATAACTTGTCCAAGTGAATCTTTTGCAATCATAAACGCAGGCACAACTCCCCAGCAAATAGTTAAAAATCTAGCAACTTTTTCATCATGTGTTACAGCATAAATATCTCTACGTGGACGATAGCGTGATATCTTTCTAACAGAAGCTCCACTAGCAGTTAAACAAATCAATCCCCAAGCATCAACATCTCGACAAAGTTTCACTGCTGCAGCGTTTATACTATCTGTAGCATCTCCAATTTCAAATGTATTACATTTATCATAAGGATAAATTGTCTCAGCACCTTGTATAGCTTTGACCATAGTTTTAACGGCTAAGACTGGATTATGTCCTACGGCACTCTCCTCTGAGAGCATAACAACATCGCTTCCATCAAGTACTGCATTTGCAATATCACTAATTTCAGCACGAGTTGCTCTATCTTGTGTAGTCATAGAGAGAAGCATCTGAGTTGCTGTGATTACAGGTTTTGAAGCAGCATTTGCTTTAGATATTAGCATTTTTTGAAGTGAAGGAACGCTGTAGTATGGTACTTCTATTCCTAAATCTCCACGAGCGACCATAATGCCATCACTCGCTTCTAGTATTTCGTCTATATTTTCTACTGCATCAAATTTTTCTATTTTTGCGAAAAGTTGAATATTTCCACCATGCTTTTTGACGATACTTCTCGCGTTTTTCATGTCTTTAGCATCTTGTACAAAAGATATAGCCATAAAATCGACATCATTTTGTACACCCCATAAGATATCTTCTTTATCTTTTGAAGTGATAACATCAATCCCTAAACGAGTGTTTGGAAAGTTTACACCTTTTTTAGAACTCAAAAGACCATCATTTAATATTTTTACTTTTACAAAAGTATTTTGTACTTCAATGACTTCACTTCTTATCATTCCATCATACAAATATATATACTCACCGACTTTTAATTGATCTAAAATTTTAGGCTGATTAATACATGTTTTATATTCATTTTCTGACACTTTAACACCTAGTATCTCCTCTTTGACAAACTCTAAAATGTCATCTTGTTTGAGTTCAAATATCTCTTCAAGCTTTCCAACTCTAATCTTTGGTCCACTTATATCTTGCAAAACGCCAACAAACAGACCTGTCTTCTTTTCGGCCTCACGTATTTTAGAGAGGACTTCAGAATGGTACTCATGTGTGCCATGTGAAAAGTTAAGTCTAAAGACATTTACTCCTGCTCTCATTAATGCAGTTATACTTTCTAAAGAATCAGAGGCAGGGCCTATTGTTGCTAAAATTTTCGTGCGTTTTTTCATTAAAAACTTTTCCTTTTACAGCCAGACAGAATTATTTAGGTAGTATAACCAAACATATGCACTTATTATTAGTAGATATGCCCAATTAAAGAGCATTGAGAGCCTAAAGTATCGTGTTTGTTGTTTTTTCTCAAACTTTATTAGACCTAAAACACTTCCAAACAATGTTCCTGTAAATAAAGATATATATAAAATATATCCAATATAGTTATAATCTTTGGCTAAAAAACAAAATGGACAGTGATGTGTAGGCATCTCATATATATAAGTGCCAAAAAATCCTATTAAAGTCGTAAGAGAAACAAGAAGAAAAAGTACATTTAAAATAGAAAAGAGTCCTTTTTTTTCTCTATAGTAAGCATAATTCATCATAGCAAAAACAGTATAAAATAGGCTTGTTTGTATGTAAGCTGGTGCACCAATAACTTCAGCTATATAACTACCGTCACTACTTGAGAAAACAACACCACAACAATCAACAACATCTTTTATATCTATAGATAAAAACATTGTGGCTTCGAGCATAACTTCAATCACTAAAAAGATATACAAAGGGATAAATAGTTGAAACTTTAACTTTATATAAGGCTGCGTTTCACTCTTCATATCTTGTGCATTGAGTAAAACCCAATAAGCAAAAAGATAAAGATTAAGAAGTTTTAGTATAAGTAAATAAACGCCATATTCTGTCGCGTTTACTACCCCTGCACTACACATTGCTCCAGGCAAAATAATAGATATTTTTTCAAGAGTAAATATAAAAAATATAAAAAGAGGAATTTTAATTGCGAAAATATACTTGATTATCGTGGCACTTAAATAACTCTCTTTTTCGAGTTTATACTGCCTGATATCTGTTGCACTTTTGTCATAGAACCTATGTNTCTTAAAAGCTAATATGAATGCAATACTTGCAAACAAAAGAAAAAGTATGTTTAAAATAAATAGTNTTAAAACCTCAGGAGTCAAAATCAATTACCCTATCTACAAAGTCTAGATCAAAAAAAAGTGGATCATGTGTAGCAACTATAATAGTTTTTCTTTCTGATTTCATCTGTTTTAGCATCTCTATAAAGCTAAGTGATAGTTTCTCATCCAAATTTGCTGTAGGTTCATCTGCTAAAATTATCTTTGGATTTGCCACATTTGCACGTGCAATTGCCGTGCGTTGTTGCTCACCACCTGAGAGATTTTTTACAAGTTCATTTGCCTTATGCTCTATATGAAAAAGTTTCATCACATTGAGTGCTTTATTATTTATTTCTCCTAAAGAGAGATTTAAAGGAACCAAGGGAAGTAAGATATTTTCTTTTACACTTATATCTGGAATTAAATTATACTTTTGAAATATGATTCCAATGTTGTCTCGTCTATAAGCACTACTAAAATGATCTGGAAGTTTTGAAATATGCTTAGAGTCTACTATCACTTCACCACTTGTAGGTTTGCTAAGCCCTGCCAAAAGAGAAAGCAGTGTACTTTTCCCACTTCCACTCTTTCCTTTAATAATTACTAATTCACCCTCTTTAAAATCAATAGAGACATTTTTTAAAACATCTACTCCATCTTTAAAACTTTTACTTAGATTAATAACTTGTATCATCGCATAACCTCGTCTGCATCAAGAGTAGCTACCTTCCAAGAGGGAATAATTGTCGCAATAACATAGATTGGTACACTTAAAAAGAAAAGTAAAAAGAGTGTCTGAAAATCAACAAGAAATGCTAACTCAAATGCAGGTTTCATCTGTGAATATCCTATAAATATATCTTTTAAAAGTGGTGCATTCAATAAGTACACAAAGCTAAACGCCAAGAAGATTCCAAGTAGATATGCAAAAATTGAAATTATGAGTGACTCATAAAGTTTTGCTTTTAAGACATCTTCCACTCTCCAACCAATGGCTTTTAAGATACCGATTTCTCTTTTTTGAGCACTACTCATACCGCTTAATCTATCGTAGACTATAATAAAAAATGTAAATATAGAACTCACAAAGAGTGCTAAAAAAAGTCCGTTTTTATAATTAAAAATATTTTCATAACTCACTCTAATATCTTCATTTGTTAAAACGCGAAGATTTGGATAATTTTGAGTTATTTTAAGAGCTACTGTTGGTACTTCTAACTTGTTGGTAACTTTTATAGCGATATCAGTAGCTTCGCCAGAAGCATATCCAAATAAATCTCTCACACTATTTTTATCCATAACTATCATATCGTTTGATTCAAGTAGCGTTTGAGATTTAAAAGTCCCGCCAATATAGACTTTCATTACACTTCCATCTTCTTTTATAAAATTAAAATACTCTTTGTAGTAGTTTTGCTCTAAGATTTTTGCAACACCCTGCCCTACAATCATCGAGTTACTCTCTATATTTTGAGTATCAACTATGTTTAGTAGTGTTTGCCTATTTTGTTTTTCAAACTCATCAATTCCTAAAATAGAAAAATAAACCTCTGCTTTTTCAAAGTAGTAGTAACCCCAAACTCTCGGCTGAGAGCTTTCAACACCAGGAATCTCTAAAATCTGCATACTTATACTCTCATCTATAGTACTACTAATACCACCTTTTTTGTGTTGTAAAATTATGTCAGGGAGAGTGTCAAGTGTAAGGTTTAGTTCATACTTCATAGAGTTTGTAATAAAAAACATAGAAGCCAAAAGCCATGTCATTAATGTCAGGACAACAAAGATAAAAATATTTTTAAAAAAGTTTCTTTGGAGGTACTTGAGTGCATACTCTAATAATTGAATGTTCATTAAAAATCTTTCTTCATAAAAATCACATAAGTCCCTTTGTCATACTCACGAAGTACAGGATCTAGTGAGTAAATATCAAAAACACTATTAAGAGAAGCGTGTCTTAAAGATGGTGTATTTGTAATTGCTAGGTTTGGCAAACCAATATAACGAGAAAAAGAACTCTTCATTTGGATATCTTTTTCATCTAGACTATGAAAGATAGCAAGATAAATCATTTCAACAATAAGTAAACTCACTATAGCAACAAAACTAAAAAATAAAAAAGTGATTCTTCTACTCATCAAGTTGATACACTTTTTCTACTGTCAATTCGTCAAATCTAAGTATCTCTTTAGCTCTATGATCGAGTAAAAAGTGTCTTGCACTCTTCTCACTTTTAAACGCGATTAGCTCATTTCCCATGGGTCCATAAACATCACTTCCTAAGACAAAAAAAGCCTTCGTGGCATCCAAGGTGTTTTGTGTATAGTAGTCTTGAACTAAAATCTCTTTTATACCCTCTTTATTCTCAAAATAGTACTTCATCATATCTTTAACACCATCAAATCCAAAAGACTTTTCTTTATAGTTAATTCGACTTATCCAAGTAGGATACTTATAGAGAAACATTCCACATACTGGGCATTTTTCATCTTTGCTAGCTGTCAGTTTAGGATAAGTTTTACTCTCAATACTCTCGCGTTTGATATCCCACAGATATAAACAAAGTGCTTCTAGATGTTCACTGCTTAATGACTTACACATAGAGTTTTTTTTGAGATTCTCTTGCATTAACTCATAGCTTTTATAGATAGAGACATCGATTTCTTGACATCTTTTTTGATAAATTTTTTTACCCATTGGGTAGATTTTTTTCTCTTTGATAGTTTGTGAAATGTTAGGATAAGCAAACAAAAATGTTGTGCTTAGAAGTAAGAAAAAAAGTTTAATATACACTAGCAAATCCTTTATAAAAGTATAAAAGATAGTAGCTAAAAAGTGTTAAAAAACTGTTAAGATATTCGAAGAAGCATGAGTCTTCTGATAAAAAGAACTAAGAGTGCAAGTGCTAAGATTTTGAAGTCTATCTCACTCGCTATATGTATATTTTGAAATGTATCACTCTGCGTTGCTTCTATGCCAAGTCCTTGCATTTCAAGAATTTTAGGAGCATATATACCACTAAACATTAAAGAAGTAAAAACAACTGTAGCAGCAGAACCAAATGCTATAGCATCGCGTTCTCCTGTTTTATAACGCATTGCTTCATATACAATGACATATGTTGCTACAAAATAAACCCAATAAGAAAATCTATGGAAAATTTCGCCCATTATAATTCCAGCATTATAATGATCAAGCAGCATATCTACTAAAATTTTATCAGTATGAAAAATCACAGGTGCAACAACTACACCAAGGACTAAAACAGCACCAAAAGTAGCTGCTAAAATAATAAAGTAACTAAAATCTATATATATATTTCTTTTCAATTTTTATACCTTTAAAGTAAACCCTCTATCGAACTCACTGAGATCTTTATAGAAGGTCAAATTTTCATATTTTTTCTCTTTTAAATACATAAGTATTTTATCTTGTTGGTCATAACCCATCTCACAGCTAAAAAATTTAATCTTTTGATTTAAGGCTTCATCAAGGAGCTTTTGAATGATTTCATCTCCTATTTCTCCACCAAAAAGAGCATTTTGTGGTTCATAAGAGAGATTAGATTCTAAGGGTGCATCATTTGCAATATATGGAGGGTTTGAAACAAGATAATCTATCTTTTCACTCACCGGTTCAAGTAGTGAGCCTAAACGCAGCTCAATTCTCTGTGAAAGCCCAAATTTCTCTATGTTTACCTTTGCAATATCAAGAGCCGCTTGTGAAATGTCAACTGCAATAAACTTCGCGTTTTTGTAATGAAGTGCAAGCATAATAGAGATTATTCCACTCCCAATCCCAACTTCAACAAAAGTTATATCACTCTCTTTGTCTGGAAGGTTCTTAAAAACTTCATCAATTAAAATCTCAGTTTCAGGACGAGGAATTAAGGCTCCCTCTTTTATAAAAAATGTTTCACTATAAAAACTAACACTGTTTATAATGTACTCAAGAGGCTCATTTTGGGCCCTGCGTTTTGCCCATTCTAAAACTCGTTGTGTACTCTTAAGCTCAGTCGACTGATTTGTTATAAGCCACAACTCATCTTTATCTATATCTGCCATTAGCAGAAGTTGTGCTTCACGAGAAGCTCTTTGTATCTTAGGAGACAAAATTTGTGTGAGCTCGCTAAGGAGCTCTTTTACTGTGTAGTTTTTCAAAGAGAGGGGTTCTATATTTTTTCTATATTTACACCAAGTGCTTTGAGACGCTCAAGCACAGGTGGATGTGTGTAATGAAAAAAGATATATAAAGGATGTGAAAGTGGAAAACTTTTGTTTTCACTTACTAGTTTTTGTAGAGCGTTTGCTAGTTCTATAGAACCAGCTGGTCCTCCAAGTTCACTACCCATTTTATCTGCTTCATACTCATTATGACGACTTACAATACCCATAATTGGCATCATCAAAAATCCTAAAACTGGCATAAAAAGCATAAGTAAAATCATCATTACATAGGGTTCATTACTAAGTCCCATTTCAAAATAGAGTGATGCTGGTAAGTTTCCAAAAATTGCAAACATTGCAAAAAGCATAGCACCAACGAGTGCAATATTTTTATAAATATCTCCATGAGCAAAATGTCCTAGTTCGTGGCCTAAAACTGCCAAAAGCTCTTTTGTTGTAAGTTTTTCTAAGAGTGTATCAAAGAGTACAACACGTTTTGCTTTACCAAAACCACCAAAGTAGGCGTTTAGTCTTGCATCGCGTTTACTTGCATCACTTACAAAAACACCAGAGCTGACAAAACCTGTTTTGTCCATAAGTTCTTTTATACTTCCATCAAGCTCTTCATTTTCAAGAGGAGTCAATTTATCAAAAAACATTGCTCTAAACGCAGGGTAAAGCATATTTATTAAAATAACAACACCAAAGATAAAAAGAAAACTCCATAACCACCAAAGTGTAAAACTTGTGATAATCACATAAATACCCCAAACAACTACTGATCCAAAAAGAAGTGTCATTACAAAAGATATGAGTGTGTCTTTTATCCATTGAGAAAGTGTCGACTTGTTAAATCCATATGCTGTGTCAAGAACAAACTTCTCATAGTATGAAAACACAACAGAGACAAGAGAGTTTATAATAACAAAACCCATAACAATAGCAATGTTAAGTAAAACTTCATTTTCAAAGAAGATATTTGCTTGAAGTAGCTTAATACCAAAGCCCATCCAAGCTATAAAAAATAGATAATCTATAAAAGATGAAGCTATACTCATCTTCTCTTTTGCAACACCATAATTAGCGGCTTTTAAAAATTCTGCAGCCTCAAGTAGAACTGCTGGTTTTTTCTTTGTTTCGTTAATATAGCCTATTTGCATAATACTTGTGTAAATTGTTACCAGTACATATAAAGTATATATGCCTACTATTGTCATTAACATTGAAATCCCTTGTTTATTATTTAATTGGTATGTTTTTTATCGTATCTTCTGTTTTAATTCCATCATCTACAGTTCCATACATGTTACTTGCAACTACATAAATAGCACCAATAATTAATCCAGCTATGATTACAGCCCATACAACTTTTCTTTTTTCACCTTTTAAAGTGTCATAATCGCCAATAGTTTCTAAAGTTGGTTCACTCATAATAAATCCTTTATTTAATTTCTATAATATTAACAAAAAACATATAATGCACAAAATAGTTTAAAAAGTAATTGAACGACTTAAGTCTGCTTTTTATTTTATTTAATCGTCATAATAAGAATGCTTTTTTAGCTTTTTACTCTAAAATATAGTCTACTACCTTAGACTCTGATGCTACACTTTTTATAAACGCCACAACTTTTAAATGTTCTTCATGAACGGCATAAACTTCTAAGTCTTCTTTTGTTTTAAACTTAGAGTAAAGCGAAAAATCAAATGCACGCTCACTTTCATCAAAGTTAATTCCCACTTCCATTGAGAGTAAACCATCTATCTTTTCTACCAAAGCATTAAGCATTTTTTTTACTTCTTGCATATTTTCATTTTTATTTTCATCTTTAAACTTCAACATCACTATATGAACTATCATGGAGCATCCTCAAAAAAATTTCTAAAGTCTATCAAAACTTTTATAAAAGCACACCTTTGTAGAAATACTCAGCTATTAAAACTATAAGTGCTATTCCTACAAGGTTTAAAACTACACCGTAACGTATCATAGATTTTACATCTACTACGCCACTACTCATAGCGATGGCGTTTGGAGGTGTAGCTATGGGGAGCATAAATGCATAACTCGCACAAAGTGTAGCAACCATCATAAATAGAGTTGCATTTATGCCTGTTTGAATCGCAACTGAATGTATTACAGGTAACATTATAGATATAAGAGCCGTATTAGAAGTTATCTCAGTAGTAAATGTAATAAGAGCGGCAACTGCTAGAAGTAAAAATATAGGTCTAAGTTCTGTCATAACAATAAGATAAGAAGCAACTTCTTTTGCTAAACCAGTTGCACTAAAAGCCGTAGCTATAGAAAAACCTGCTCCAAAAAGAAACATAATTCGATAAGGAATATTCTCTTTGTCTTCATCCCAATCTAAAATCTTAAATGGAGAGATAAAGAGTAAAAGTCCTACTCCCAAAAGAATACCAGGCTCACTTAAACCCAAACCGGACCAGTATGGTTTTATTGGTGCGTTTACTAAGAGAAGGAGTATAAGTCCACCGATTATAAAAAGTATTTTTTTCTGATCCGTATCTAAAGGAATTAAATTCTTCTCTCTTTCAATCGGCGAACTATGCACACCAATGCTAAGTATCGTACTTACGGCTATGAGCATAACAAATGAGAGGGGAGCCACCATCCATATCCATTGGATAAAAGGAATTAACTCCATACCATTACTCTGCATCACTCCTAAAAGAATTAGGTTTGGAGGTGTTCCTATAGGTGTGAGTATACCTCCAACACTTGCTCCATAAGCGATAGCTAAAGCAAAACGCAGCTTTAAACTTACATCTTTAGTGATGAAAAGTGCAATTGACATCAAAAGAAGTGTCGTTGTAGTGTTTGAGAGGATAGAGCTTAAAAGTGCAGAAGTCAGTGCAAGAGAGAAAATCATTGCTCGAGGAGTACTCGGAAAAAAACTTAAAATTTTATCTGCAATCCAGATATGGAGTTTAATTTTTTCAACTGCAATTGCAAGCAAAAAACCACCTAAAAATAAAAATACGATTGGATTTGAGTAGTTAAGAGCTGTCGCTTTAGTATCTAAAACATTAAACGCGGGAAACAAAACAATGGGTAAAAGAGAGACAACGGCTAAGGGGAGTCCTTCGTTTGTCCAGAGCGTTACTAAAAATGCTATAAGTCCAAGCAAAGATGCTTGAGTTAGGTTAAAAAGACTCAATGAAAGCACAAAAACTACAAATCCTATGAGTACACCAATTCCTATCTTTTTGAGCTGTACTTTATCGAATGTCATTGTGAAAGTAAATCTTTTAAACTTGCTTGTGGGCTTTTTCCCTCTAACATATTGTAAACTTCTTTGGCTATTGGTAGGTAAAGCTTATTTGTTTTACTGAGTTGTTCTAGTGCATACGTAGTTCCTATGCCTTCAGCAACTTCACCTAACTCTTCAAGTATTTCACTCTGCGTTTTTCCTTTTGCTATGCCTAAACCAACTCTAAAGTTTCTACTCATTGATGAAGATGCTGTTAAAAAAAGATCTCCTGCACCACCTAAACCTATAAATGTATCACTCTTTGCACCATAAGCTAGTCCAAAACGCTGCATTTCAACTAAACCTCGTGAGATTAAAGCAGCAGCTGCGTTTTTTCCAAGACCGAGTCCCTCACAAATTCCTGCAGCTATTGCTATAACATTTTTATATGCACCTGTAACTTCAGCACCTATTACATCATTAGATATATATGTTTTAATAAAAGAAGGGAAAAGTTTCGCGAGTTCTGTAGCTGTAGTTTCACTCATAGAGTTTACAACAAGAGCTGTCGGAAGTGATGCTAAGACTTCTATGGCAAAAGATGGTCCAGATAAAAATGCTATGTTTTCATTGGGAACATATGCAGAGTAAATCTCATTTAAAAATCTACCTGTACTTGCTTCGATTCCTTTAGAAGCAACAAGAATCTTTTGTCCACTAAAAACAAATTTTTCTTCAAGCCAAGATGCAACTTCTTGAGCAGGTACAGTTATAATAAGGTACTCACATTTAAGCACTTCATCCAAAGATACAAAGTTAGGTAAATCTCTTGGCGTTCTTGATGTTATAAGGACATCATTTTTTTCGCTCAAAGCAAATGCTAAAGCACTTCCCCATTTTCCAGCTCCAATAACTCCAACTTTCATACTATTTACTCCCTATCAGTTTCTTAAACTCTTGTATATCTGTCTCAAAACCTGCAACAACTAAAATATCTCCATTGGATATAGGTTTCTTTTTGAGTTTTGCTGCATATATAAACTCATGACTCATATCTTGATGCATCAAAGATAAAATGATGATGCCCTGATAACGGCTCCAATCTATGTCTGATATATGTTTGTCTTCAAAAAATGCAGCATTATCAATCTTGACTTGTTCAATTTTCAGTAGACTCTCTTCATATATAATACTCTGAAGAACCCTGTTAGATATTGGGCGTTCGAGTACATTTGAGATAATATCTGCTGTTGTTTCAACTAAGGGTATCACCTTGTTTGCACCCGCCATTTTAAGTTTGTTGGCACTCTCGTTGTTTGAGGCAATTGCTATGATTATCAAATCTTTAAAGTGAGCTCGTAGCGAAATTGTCAAGAAGATATTTTCTGCATTATCTTCAAGCACACAAAAAGCTATAGACTCCTCTTCTTGAATACATTTTTCAATACTAGACCATTCATCACCTAAATCAAATAGTTCTGGCTCAACTTCAGAACCAACAACTTCTTGACCAGCTAATGCATAGATTTTCACACTGTCATATTTGGTTTTTACATTTGATTGTATCTCTAAGGCATACTTGTTAAAACCAAAGATAAGAGCACTTGTCTTAGACATTTTCAACCTTCATATGTAGTGATTTTTCAAATTCTGAAATAAAGACTGAATAACCAATAGCAAGTAAATAATCTCCATTTTCAAGAATCGTACTATCGAGTGGATTAAAATAAAACTTATCACTCGAGCCTTTAAAGAGTCCTAAAACGATTACTTTGTACTTTTTGTTCTCTAATGAACCGATTGTAGGAAAGTTCTCTACTATACGTGTTGTAAGTGCTACTTCATCTATATCAACATTAGTATATTCACTTCTTAATTGGTGAATAACCTCAAATGCAGCAGGTTTTCCAACTAACTCCTTAGTTATCATACCTACAAGCTCTTGTGGATAAACTATATGGTTTATTCCAGCAAACTCTAATTTTTTACGATTTGCATCCTTCATCAATAAAGACAAAATAAAAACATCTTTGTTCATAGAACGAATTGTCAATGCAGTATAAACATTTTCTATATCATTTTGATGTAAACATAAAATAGCTTTGACCTGTTTTTTTATATCTATATTGAGTTTAGAGTAGCTATCAACACTTCCTGGAGAATAGTTCATAGCTATTAAACCATCTTTACGTGCTTTATCTATTCTGCTGGCATCAGAGTCTAATACTATGATACTATGTTGACTCTTTTGAAGCTTTTTACTTAACTCAATAGCAATACTTTCATATCCACAAATAAGATAATAACTCTCTAATTTTGTGATATCTTCAATGTTTTTAACCTCTTTTATTTCATCAAGCTTTTCCGTAAACGCAGAAACAACTAATGATGTAGTAAAGGCAAGTACAGCGATACCTGAAATAATCACTAGCATAGCAACAAAACGCCCTTCAGTTGTGATAGGTGTTACATCACCATAACCAACAGTAGCAATAGTTACTATAGACCAGTAAACAGCTTCAAAGAGTGTATTTATAGGAGAACTTGGGTTATTTGCTTCCATAACATATATTAAAACAGAGGATACAAAAATCACAATTGATGCAAACATTGCAAGTGTAATAAACTCAAATTTTTTAGTAGCTAAGACACCAGAAAATGTATGGAAACTTCTTGCATAACGAAAGAGTTTAAAAACACGAAATAAGATAAAAATACGTAATAGTCTTAGCTCATGGAAAAATGGAAGTATTGCAAGAAGGTCAATCATCGCCCTTACAGAAAGTATATACCTCATTTTAGTTTTAAATATCTCTTGAAACGCCTTTGTTAAATTAGGCTCACGAGAGAGGAAACTATCATGTTCAGAGCGAGTAACAATAATCTTACTCATACTACTATTAACCCAGAGTCTGAGTAAGTACTCTATAAAGAAAATAACAGAAATAACATAATTACTAAAAAATACGAGGGAATCACTTACAGGGTGTTTCACTTCTCGAATAAGCACAGTTACACTTATAAAAATAAGTGTAATCATGACTATATCTACATACTTTTTAAATCTGTTTTTATCATTTTCTAAAATGTTATAAACAGAAAGTTTAAAAGACTGATACCTTGTTGATGAATTTAGAAAGTATGCAACATCAAGTATCACTCTTTTTAGCATTGAGATTTAGCCTAGTTTTGATTTAAGAAGTTCGTTTACAGTTTGAGGGTCTGCACTTCCTTTTGAAGCCTTCATAACCTGTCCTACAAAGAAACCAAAAAGTTTATCTTTTCCACCTTTATATTGCTCTACTTTATCAGAGTTAGCAGCAATTATCTCATCACAAATCGCTTCAATCGCACCTGTATCTGTAACCTGTTTAAGACCTAATGTATCAATAGCACTATCAACGTCAACATCGTTTTGCATAAGATAATCAAGAACCTCTTTAGCCGCTTTTCCTGAGACAGTCTTATCATCTATTCTAAGTGCTAATAGACCTAGTTTGTCTGCATTTACAGGAGAGTTTGTAATGTTTAGCTCACCCTTTAAACGCCCTTGAAGTTCAACTGTTAAGAGTGAAGTAGCAGTTTTTCCACTAACACCCTCTCTTCCCATCATAGTTTCAAAAAAGTGTGCCATCTCTACACTTGATGTAATAACACCAGCATTATATTCATTGAGTCCAAACTCTTTTACAAATCTCTCGCGTTTAGCATCTGGAAGTTCTGGTATTTGTGAATACTTTTCTAGCATCTCATCTGTAACAATCGCTTTGAGTAAGTCAGGCTCAGGAAAGTAGCGATAATCAGCTGCTTCTTCTTTTCCACGCATAGAACGAGTCTCTTGCTTTGTTTGGTCAAATAGACGTGTCTCTTGACATATCTCTTCATCGTAAACACCATCTTCCCAAGCTTCACTTTGACGAGCCACTTCAAGAGCAATTGCTTTTTCTATAAACTTAAATGAGTTGATGTTTTTTATCTCAACACGCGTATAGAGCTTCTCATCTCCTTTAGGTCTTATAGAAACATTTACATCTACACGAAAGCTACCCTCTTGCATATTTGCATCACCAATATCTAAGTAACGAATAATTGAATGAAGTTTTTTTAGATAAAGTATCGCCTCTTCTGCACTTCTCATATCAGGCTCTGAAACTATTTCAAGAAGCGGAGTCCCTGCACGGTTTAAATCTACTTTTGAGATATCGCCATCATGAATATTTTTTCCAGCATCGGCTTCAATATGAGCACGGTTCACTCTTATCTCTTTGTGTGTACCATCTTCAAAGTCGATTTGCAATTTTCCATGCTCAACTACTGGAGTGTAAAGCTGAGTAATTTGGTATGCCGAAGGAGAATCCGGATAAAAGTACGATTTTCTATCAAAAAAAGATGTTTTGTTTATGGTTGCATCTATAGCTGTTCCGAGCATAATTGATTTATGGAGAACTTCTTTGTTAAGTACAGGTAGAGCACCTGGTAGTGCTAAACATGTTGGACAAGTATTTGTATTTTGTTGATGATTAAAACTCGTAGGACACGAGCAAAAAAGTTTTGTTTTTGTATTTAATTGTACATGGACTTCAAGACCGATAACTACTTCAAACATAGATTTCCTTAGATAAATAAATTATATTTACCTATTTTATCTAAATTTAGCTTCTTGTATGTTTAGAATAGATTTTTTCCAAAAGTTTTGTCTGCTTTTTAGCCTCTTCTAATCGCTGTCTATTTATACTAAAAGAGTCAAGCAGTAAGACCAAGAAAAGAGAAACAATTATAAAAAGTATTGTTAAAAAAATTGAGAGAGTAAGTCCAAAGACTATAGAAGTTTTGAATGTAAGATAGGCACCAAAGAGGATTATTCCCCATGAGGCACCAAGCAAAAAGCTTATGATTTTATCATAAATATCTTTTTGCATAATATTTTGCTAAGACCTAGTGATCGTCAGCAGCTACTGCACCACCAAGGTAAACATATGTAAGCATCATGAAAATGAAAGCTTGCAAGAATGCCATGAAAGTTAAAAGTGCAAATGGAATCATTGGAAGTAACCAAGGAGCTAACATTAATATTACCATTAAGAACATATCGTCACCTTTTACATTTCCAAATAAACGGAAAGAAAGAGAAACTAAACGCGAGAAGTGAGAAACAATCTCAATTGGGAACATTAACCAGTATAACCACCAAACCGGTCCTAAAAAGTGTTTAAAGTATTTTACAACACCTTGACGACGGATACCTTCAAAGTTGTAGTAAACAAATACTACAAGAGCAAGAGTTAATGGCATTTCAAGGAATGCTGTAGGAGCTTCAAAACCTGGTACAACACCTATTAAGTTAGCAATACCAACAAAAAGACCAATTGTCGCTACTAAAGGTAGGTAACGGCGAGCTGCTTCTTTACCCATTACATCCGTACCCATTTTTAAAACGCCACCGATGTATGCTTCCATAAGGTTTTGTGTACCTTTAGGAACTGTCTGTAAATTTGACATTGCAACTTTCACTAGTAAAATAGCAATACCTGCTGAAAGCAACATGTGTGTGATGTAGATAAAAGTCTTATCATGTGTAACAAGACCGAAAAATGTAAACAATTCTGGCATAGAATAGCTCCCTCGCATAAAATAAATTACGAAATTATAATCAAATTTGCATTAAATTATTCTAAGTTTGCTACAATTCACTCATAATAAACAATTTACTGGAGAAAATAATGAAAATACTACACTCAATAGCCCTGATAAGCATAACAACTTCACTTCTTTTAGCAACATCACAAACTCAAGAAGAAGCACAAATGCAAGAGGTACTTAAACTAGGTAAACAAGGTTCTAGTTTACTCGGCAAAACACTTGGTAAAAATATGAAAGCACATATGAAAAAAGGCGGTCCAATGGATGCCTTAAACTTTTGTTCTACTGAGGCTTTTGACTTAACAGAAGGTACATCTAAAAAACTACCATCTGGTGTAAAGGTAAAACGCATTAGTACAAACAATAGAAGTGTTGTAAACGCTCCTCTTGAAAATGAGGGAGTGATTTTAGAATCACTTGAAAAACTTCAAAAATCTGGTGTAATTCTGCCAGAGTATGTAGTAGAAAAAGTTAATGATAAAACATTTAAATATTATAAACCTATTATGATAGACAATGCAGTATGTTTAAAGTGTCATGGAGACTTACAAGAAGGAGCTATGAAAAAAGCAATCCAAGAACGCTATCCTGATGATAAAGCTCTTGGCTATAAAATGAACGACCTAAGAGGTGCTGTCGTAGTAACTATTGAAACCAAGTAGCATAAAGCTACTTGGCAAACTCCACTGCACGACTCTCTCTGATTACATTCACCTTGATTTCACCAGGATATTGAACTCGCTCTTCTATTTCTTTAGCAATCTCTCTTGCCATTAAAACTGATTCATCATCGTTTATAAGTGTCGCATTTACTATAACTCTTATTTCACGTCCTGCGTTTATCGCATAAGCTTGTTTTACACCCGTATGAGAAGATGCTATTTCTTCTATCTCAGTTACACGTTTTAAGAAGCTTTCAAGAACTTCTCTACGTGCTCCTGGTCGGGCTGCTGAGAGTGCATCTGCTGCACAAACTGCCCCACACTCAACTGAGTTAATATCTTGCTGACCATGATGTGCATAAATTGCATTTATAACTACCTCGTCTTCATTATAACGACGACAGATTTCCACACCTAAGTCCACATGATTTCCATCATGATCATGAGTCAAAGCCTTTCCAATATCATGTAATATCCCAGCACGTTTTGCAAGTGTAGCATCACCACCCATTTCAGATGCCATCATTCCTGCTAGGTGGGCAACTTCCAGTGTATGTGCAAGTGCATTTTGTCCATAACTTGCACGATAACGCAGACGACCTATAAGCCTAACTAAATCAGGATGCATAACTCCAAGATCCATATCAGCGATAATCTCTTCACCCTCTGCAAGAATCTTAGACTCAAATTCACGGCCTACCTTATCAAAAATCTCTTCGATACGAGCTGGCTGAATTCTTCCATCTTCTATGAGAAGTTGCAATGTTTTTGTTGCAATTGCTCGTCTATAAAGGTTAAAACTACTTACAAGAATGGCGTTTGGAGTATCATCTATAATGATATCAACACCAAGAAGAGTTTCGAGAGTTTTAATGTTTCTCCCCTCTTTTCCTATAATACGACCCTTAAGTTCATCATTTTCTAAATGGACTAAATTTGTTAATCTTTCACTTGCAAATTCACCTGCAAAACGGCTTGTTGCCTGAGCTAAAATAAAGTTTGCTTTTCGTTCTGCATCCTCTTTAGCTTCATTTTCATAGCGCCTAACAATGTGGGCTATCTCTCCACGCGACTTCTCTTCTATCTTTTCAAAAAGAACTGTTTTAGCCTCTTCTTGAGTCATTCCTGCACTATGCTCTATAGCATGAAGTGCTTCGTCTATTTTCTTTTCATATTTTGTTTTAAGTGAAGCCAAAGACTTCTCATTTCTGTCCAAATTAACTTTAAGTGCTTTTATATTGTTATGTTCTAGTTGAAGTTTTTTCTCTTCACTTTGTTTAAATCTTGCGAAGGTATCCTCTTTTTTAATGAGCTCATCTTCACGTTGATTTAAGTCAGCCTTAGCTCTTACTTTAGCACTATCAAACTCTTTTTGAGCCTCATGTCTTATATCTTTAGCTTTAAATTGTGCACGCTCTAAAAGAGTTTGTGCCTCATTTTCCATAGCTTTAGCTTTTGCCTTAGCTTGTTGCGTATAAACTTCAAAATTTGCACTTGTTAATTTTTTCGAAATGAAAAATCCAACTACACCACTTACAATAGCAGTTCCCCCGCCGAGTAGTATTTCATTGAACATTTTAATTTCCTATTTTTTGACCCTAGCTTTTTTAGTAATAACTTTCGTTGGTGATATAAGCACATCACAATCTATATCATGTGAGTCACAAAGTAACTCTTTTGTGTAACAAAACTCTGGTTGTATAAATATAATATATGGTCTCTTTTTTAATCTTGCAAAGAAACGATCATACATTCCTTTTCCAAAACCAACTCTTTGTAAATTCCCATCAACACCAACTGCAGGTACTATTGCTATATCAATTTTATTTATTTTTCTATTTGTATTACCCGCTTCAAAAATACCAAATTTTTTTTTCTTAAGCGGTAATCTAAATGGTACCATCTTAAAACTTTCGCCTTCCATAAATGGTAAATAAATATCACAATCATGTCTCATCTGTTTCATAACTTTTAAGATATTTGCTTCAAAAGGGAGAGGATAATAAAACAATATTTTTTTTCTTTTTTTACCTGCTAATAGTTTGTGCAACTTTTTTTCTAAAAGCCATGTACGGTAAAGTTGATTGTGTTGTGGTAAGTTTTTTATTTTTTTTAAAGAGATTTCTCTAAATCGGGGTTTACTAAGAGTCATATTAAATCTTTATCGCTATAATTTTGCACATTTTACACAAAAAACAAAAACAAAGGTATCTACTCTCTATGTCAAAATTACTAATCACATCGACTCTTATCTCTCTTACACTACTTTTTCAAGCATGCTCATCAGATGAAGAGAAAACACAAAGTGCAAATGCTATGGTCTCAACTAATGAGTATGTACTTACTGAACTTAACAAAACACAATATGTAGTCGTGAAAACACCAACTGGTTTTACTCTCAATGGTGCAAAGGGAAAAGTAATACTATTAGATATATTTGCTACTTGGTGTCCTCCTTGTCAAGCAGAAGCTACACACCTAACTTCACTTCAAGAAAAGTATAAAGATGAACTAGTAATCCTAGGAATAACAGTTGAAGAAGGTATTCAAAATACAAAACTCGAAGCATTTAGAAGCGAATATAATGCTCAGTATCCTATGGTAAATTCTCAAGAAAACCGTCGCTTAGTAAATGCAATAGCTACGAAACTAAACATAGGCAGAAATTTTGGAATTCCACTTATGGCACTCTACAAAGATGGAAAGTTAATCAACTTTTATCAAGGTGCAACTGAAGAAGAGTTTATCGAGAGTGATATCAAAAAAGCCCTAGGAAAGTAAATGTTTGGTTTTATAAAAAACTCTCTTAGTAAAACTGTTGATGCTATAAAAAGTGTAGCACCAAAGAAAAAGATCACTTTTACAAAAGATGAAATAGAAAACATTTTGCTAGAAGCTGATGTTGAGTATGCACTTATAGAGATAATTTTAAATGAAATTTATCAAGAAAAAGTCACACGTGAGATTCTACGCTCAAAACTACTCGCAACACTTGCATATACTTCATATAAAGAGCCAGAGTTTACTGCTCCTTTTGTAGAACTAATCGTTGGTGTTAATGGAGCTGGAAAAACTACAACTATCTCAAAACTTGCACTTCGTTATAAAAATGAAGGTAAGACAGTAATCCTTGGTGCAGGAGATACTTTTCGTGCAGCTGCTATTGAGCAACTTACACTTTGGTCTAAAAAACTAGACATCCCCATTGTTGCATCAAAACAAGGGCACGATAGTTCAGCAGTCGCTTACGACACTATAGACTCGGCAAAATCTAAAGGTTATGACCATGTTATCATCGATACAGCTGGTCGACTTCACACACAGACTAACCTAGCAAACGAACTCAAAAAAATCAACCGTATCTGCGACAAAGCACATTCTGGAGCACCCCATAGAACTATTTTGATTCTTGATGGTACACAAGGGAACTCTGCAATCGCTCAAGCTAAAGCATTTAACAAGATGATTGGAGTTGATGGTATTATCATCACAAAACTTGATGGTACAGCAAAAGGTGGAAGTGTTTTTAGTATCGCTTATGCACTTGAACTCCCGATTCTTTATGTTGGAACAGGCGAACAGCCTGAAAACCTTACCCCTTTTGACAAATATGAATTTGTTGATGGTCTTCTTGATGCTATATTTGAAGAAGAAGAAAACCTATAACACTATAAATATGGCAAATTGCCATATTTCAATCATTTTTACTAAAACTTCATTACAATCCTTCAAAACAAACCAAGAGGCGAACTATTATGGCAAAAGCAAAAGTACTATTTGAGTGTCAACACTGTGGACTTACTACACCAAAATGGATGGGAAAATGTACAAACTGTGGAGCTTGGGATAGTTTTGTAGAACTCACTACTCATCAACAAGAAGTAGTTAAACAGACTAAAAATAGTGGTTCCAAAGCAGCAAAAGCACAAAGTATAAACGATATTGTTGAAGAAGAAGTCTACCGTTACTCATCTTTAGATAGTGAACTTGACAACGTTCTTGGTGGCGGTATAGTTCCTGGTTCACTTACACTTATTGGTGGAAGTCCCGGAGTTGGAAAATCTACCCTACTTCTTAAAGTTGGCTCAAATGTAGCCTCTTTAAACAAAAATGTCCTTTATGTCACCGGTGAAGAATCCGCTGGACAAATTAAGCTTCGTGCAAATAGACTTGGTTCCAATGAAAATTCACTCTACCTTTTAAGTGAAATAAGACTTGAGCAAATCCTTGTAGAACTAGAACATAGAAAATATGACTTTTTAATTATTGACTCTATTCAAACAATCTACTCTGAGAGTATTAGTTCTGCTCCTGGTTCAGTTACACAAGTAAGACAAATTACCTTTGAACTAATGAGAATCGCAAAAGAGAGAGATATCGCTATCTTTATCATTGGACATATTACCAAAGAGGGTTCTATTGCCGGTCCTCGCGTTTTAGAGCATATGGTTGATACTGTTTTATATTTTGAAGGAGACTCTTCTCAAGAGTTACGCATTCTTAGAGGCTTCAAAAACCGTTTTGGTCCTACAAGTGAGATAGGCGTTTTTGAGATGAGAGCAGAAGGACTTGTCTCAGCTACAGATGTAGCCTCGCGTTTTTTTAACCGTAACTCGCAACAGAGTGGTTCTGCACTTACAGTTATTATGGAAGGCTCACGTCCTATTATTCTTGAAGTACAGGCCCTTGTTTCAGATTCTCATACTCCAAACTCTAAACGCCAAGCGACGGGTTTTGATACAAACAGACTCAATATGCTCTTAGCACTACTCGAACGTAAACTAGAAATTCCTCTATCAGGATATGATGTCTTTATCAACATTACCGGTGGTATAAAGATAACAGAAACCGCAGCTGACCTAGCAATCCTAGCAGCCATTATTAGTAGTTTTAGAGACCGTGCAATTTCTAAAGAGACTATTTTTATCGGTGAAGTCTCACTTGTTGGAGATGTAAGAGAAGTTTATGCACTAGATGCAAGACTTAAAGAGGCTAAGATGCAAAATATTACAAAAGCTTTAGTTTCTAAGAAACCCTTAGAAAAGACAACTATCAAAACTTTTATAGTGGATGAAGTTACAAAACTACTTGAATGGTACTAAATAAGAACTCAAATTCTAATAAAAGAAATTCTTATGTCTAAAATTGTATAATTTCAGATAATTTTACTATTGAAGGTATAAAATGATTGATGCAGAATTTAGAAGTGAAGAAAGATTTTCAAGACTCTCCCTTTCGTATGAAAATGAAGAAGAAAAACAATCTATATGTAAATGTGTTGAAGAAGTAACCAAAAAGAATTGTGAAGAGCCAGAAACATACACTACAAAAGTTTCAAATGGTAAAGAAGTACTCGTAATTGAATATCATGATGATATTTGTCGTGATGCTGGTGATATTTTTGAAGAAATTGTTAAAACATTAAATATTAAAACATTTTTATAAGCAACTCAAGTGTAAGCCGCCTCTCTAGCTTACTCTTTTTTACAAATTTTGATATACTAAGCAAAATAATCATTCTTAAGGAATAAACATGGCTGAAGAAGCATCAACAGAAGAAGCAACACCTGCAGAAAAAAAATCAAGCAATATGCTTATGATAATAATCATAATTGTTTTAGTTCTTATTATAATTTTAGGAGCTGTTGGCTTTCTTCTCTTAAGTGGTGGAGATGAAGAAAATATGCAACAAGCTGCTCCTCAAGCAAAAGAAAAAAGTGTTTCTAAACCAAAAAGAACTATGTCATCTAGTGATATGGATGATTCTAGACAGTTAAGTGAGATTGGTATTTTGTATCCGCTTGATACTTTTACAGTAAATCTTAAAAGTGATGCAGGAAGACGTTACCTTAAAGTTACTATGAGTCTTGAACTTGAGGGTCCAGAACTGAGTCTTGAACTTGATGCTAAATCTCCTGTTATAAGAGATAGAGTTATCAGAATTCTTACTTCTAAAACTCTCGAAGAGATATCTTCTAAAAAAGGAAAGCAAAAAGTATCTAACCAGATTATGGATACTCTTAATGCAATGATTTCTGATGGAACTATTCGAGGTATTTACTTTACTGAGTTTGTAATCCAGTAAGTTCAATGATAGGCATTGATCTTATAAAAACTTCTCGCATGGAACGCCTCATAGAGCGTTTTGGCGACAAAGCACTTCTTAGGTTTCTTTGTAAAACCGAAATTTCTCTCATAAAAAACTTTAAAACTGCAGCTGGATTCTGGGCTATAAAAGAAGCTTTTTCAAAAGCTATAGGTACAGGGATTGGGGCTAAATGTTCATTTCACGATATGAAAATTTATAAAGATGAAAGTGGTGCTCCGCATCTTGCACTTGCAAAACACCTAGTTGAAAAATACAAAATTCTTGATACTAGCATCTCCATTACACACGATGGAGAGTATGCTATAGCAGTGGTACACCTAAGTGTAAAATCATCCACCACCAACAAAGTCAAGCAGTTCTAACTTATCGCCATCTTTTAACACATACTCGTTCCAGCTATTTTGCTTAACTATGTCCATATTTACAGCCGCAGCCATAACCTTACCATCGAGTGATAACTCACTCAATAATTCGGCTAGTTTTATATTTTCTTGAAACTCTTTTTCTTGTCCATTTACAATAATTTTCATCTTCTCTCTTTTTTCTAATCTCTTCAATATTTAGAATGCAATTGTATCACTCTTTATTGAATCAAAAATTATAAACCAGAAATATATTTTGCTACAGCTTCAATCTCAGCATCGCTTAGTTTAGAGACTTGAGGTTTCATTACACCTTTCATTGTGCTACCGTAAGTTCCATCTTTATAACCATTAAGGGCTGCAACTATTTTAGAAGTTTCCCATCCTTGGATAATCTGAGACTTATTCAGTGCTTTTTTCTCTGCATTTACTCCATGACAAGCAGCACATGCTTTATAGAGAGTAGCACCATCAATTGCAGGTTCTTTTTTTGCTGGTTCAATAGCTTTAGCTATATCTGATCTTGTTGCATCGACTGATGATTTTGCATCTTTTACAACTTCTGCACTTTTTACTTTTACTTTTTCAACTGTCTGTTTTACAGCAGTTGTAGACTCATCTACTATCTTTGCACTCTGTGTTTGTACTTGTGTAGCTGTTTCTTTAGCCACCTTTTTAACATTTTGTGTTGAATCTACTGCTAGTTTTTTAACATCAGTTGCAACTTCTTTACTCTTTTCAACTACACTATTTGTTTGTGTAACAGCTGTCTCTTTTACAGACTCAGTTGTACCCTCGCTACAGCCAAATAAAAAGAGTGCCGCTACTGTTGATAATATTATTTTCATACTATATTTCCTTTAACTTATATTTTCAATCATTATACAGTAGTTTTAATTTTTCTCTATTAAAATCAGTTTTAAAGATGACTCTTATGCTTACTATCATAAACCAAAAATAAAGAAGTGGCATCAGAATACTTCCAAAAGTAAAAATTGTTATCATAGTAATAATTTTTGAAGAAGCCTCATCTATACTTCCTTGTAGGGAATTTAACTGTTTTGAAACATTTAAATTTTCCACTATTTTGTCATATTTAGAACTCACCCCATCAAAGAAACTTGTATCTTTTTGCGAGACAAGAACTGCTCTATTTTTATTCTCTAAATTTTCTAACTCTATTTGTGTTTTTTCAATTACTTTACTTGCATTTTCATATTCAGTTTCTAAGACAGAGACATAAATCAGTTGCGATGTGTAGACAAAAAGAACCGCACTAAAACGCAAGAGTAATAGGAGTATCATTGCTTTGAGTGAGTATACAAGTAGTTGTGTGTTACGAACTCTTTTAACCCAAATCAAAACTACACTTATAACAATACTTAAGCCTAAAAGTAACTGTAAAAATAGTTTCGCACTCAGAAGTAGTAAAAGTTTTTGAATACCTAAAGAGACAGAAGCAAAAAGCATCACCCAAGAAAAACGCTCAACTATATCATTAAATGGATCTAAGACTTCACCCACACTAAAGTTTAGCCCAATACCAACAGGAGTAAAAGAGAGTTCTGTTCCCTGAAAGAGTGATATGACAGCATTGAGTGCTTTTGCAAGCCCAAAGGCAGCGAAAGAACGAGTAAGTGCTTCATCATGTAACTTCATAGCTGAAGCATCCACACTTAAACTCAAACTTAGTACCAAAAGCAACAGTAAAAAAAGTGTTATAAAAATTCTCATTTTTACCCCTATATAAATTTATTTGAAGAGATTTAAGCTATAATTCCACTTATGAAATTTGAACCTTATCCATTTGAAAAACTAAACAGTTTACTTGAAAATATTATACCCAATGCAGATTATAAAGCATCGGTACTTACTATTGGAGAGCCTCAGTTTGAAACACCTGCATTTATACAAAAAGCGTTAGTAGACAACACTAACTTACTTAAAAAGTATCCTAAAACTGCAGGAGAAGAGAATCTCAGAGAAGCGATGCTGCGTTTTAATAAAAAGAGATTTAATCTTACACTTACAAACTCTCAAATAATTCCAACATTTGGAACAAGAGAAGTGCTTTTTAACTTTCCTCAGTTTTTACTTTTTGACAAAGAAAATCCTGTTATGGCTTATACAAATCCTTTTTATCAGATTTATGAGGGTGCCGCACTTGCAACTCGCTCAAAGGTAATTCACTTAAATCTTGCAGAAGAAAATGATTTTAAACCTCTTATAAATGAAGCAGAGTTAGCTGAGTGCGACTTAGTAATACTGAACTTTCCAAATAACCCAACGATGTCAACACTCACAATAGATGAACTTGGAGAGTGGGTTAAACTAAGCCTCAAGCATAATTTTGTTCTTCTTAATGACGAGTGCTATAGTGAGATTTTTACGGGTAAGCCAATTCCATCTCTTTTAGAGGCCGCTCTTCATGTTGGAAATAGTGAGTTCAAAAATACTGTAGTTATAAACTCAATCTCTAAACGCTCATCTGCACCAGGTCTGCGTTCTGGCTTTATTGCTGGTGATGCAGAGATTTTAAAAGAGTATATGAACTACAGGACATATGTTGGTTGTGCCTCACCTCTTCCACTTCAGAGTGCAGCAGCTGCAGCGTGGGATGATGAAGCTCATGTAGCAGCATCAAGAGAAGTTTATAAAAACAATTTTAAAATAGCACAAGAGATTTTAGGGACTAAAATTCCAAGTGCTACATTTTACCTCTGGATAAAAGTTGATAATGCTTTAGAATTTACAAAAAAACTCTATAGAGATTACAATGTAAAAGTTCTCCCAGGTGAATACCTTGCACGTAAAGATGCAAAGGGAGAAAACCCAGGTATCAACTACATAAGAATTGCTTTAGTAGAAAATGAAGAGAGTACAAGAAGTGCCCTCCTAAGAATTAAGGAGTGTTTAAATGGATAGAGTAGAAGAGTTAAAAGCAAAAGTACTTAAAGCACAAAGTGAAAATGATATAGCTTCATTATATGTTTTAGAACAAGAAGCACAGGAAACTTTTGATGAAGATACTCTTGGTGGTTTTTATGCAAATATTTTAGATTTAGCTCTTGAGAGACTAACGGATACTCTTGAGTCTCACCGTAAAATGGATTTAAACGAAGTTCAAGACTTTGCAACTACTCGAGCTCTTTACGAGTATGCTATGGAGCATTACAGTGCGGGTCAACTCTCAGATGCTTCTGCTCTTTTTGAAGTACTGAGTGGTATCACTAATGATGAGAGATTTTCACTCTCACTCAAGTTTCACACCTTTGCCTCTGCAGAAAAGATGAGTTTGGACGATTTTCTTTATAATCTTGCAGATCTTCAAGCTACAGAAGTAAATGGAACATTTTTTATCTCTGGATTTACAAAAAAGGCACAAGAGTTGCTAGACAATGCTCAACAACAAGGAGCTTCATAGATGAAAATTCATTTTATTGGTATTGGTGGTATAGGTATTTCAGGACTTGCACAATATATGCATTTTAAAGGTCATACCGTAAGTGGCTCTGACATTAAAGATACAATTATCACGCAAAAACTCTCTAAAATGGGTATCTCTATTAGCATTCCTCACTCTAGCGAAGCTATTACCGACCAAGACTTAGTTGTACACTCAGCAATCATCTCTCCAGAAAATCCAGAAGTAGTAGCGGCAAAAGCAAAAGGCATAGAAGTCTTAGCGCGTCGTGAGGCTCTTTTAAAAATACTTGATGACAAAAAAGTCTACTCTGTAGCAGGTGCACATGGTAAAAGTACGACCACAGCCATACTCTCATCAATCATGTCAGGTTCAGCAATCATCGGTGCAGAGTCAAAATCTTTTGGCTCCAACGTAAGATACGATGAGACTACAGATGTAATGCTTTTTGAAGCAGATGAGAGTGATGGAAGTTTTATCAACTCAAATCCTCACTGTGCCATTGTTATAAACGCAGAGCCAGAACATATGGAATACTACGACTACAACTTCGAGCTCTTTTATGAGACATACAAAAAGTTCATAAATTCAGCACCTTGTAAAGTTTTAAACGCGGAAGATCCTTTTCTTTCAAAACTTGTTGGTGAGATAGATGCACAATGGCTCTATCCATCAAAGGATATCACAGATATAGAGTATGTACTGATAAACGAAGAACCGCATACAAGCTTTAAGCTTCGTGACTTAGGGACATTTAATGTTTGGGGTTTTGGTAAACACATTGCTCTTGATGCAGCTTTGGCTATACTTGCAGCGAATGAGTCTATGGACATAGAAGAGATACGTGAAAATCTCTTGAACTTCAAAGGTATCAAAAAACGCTTTGATATAGTTGGATCTGAAAATGACAGTGTTATCATAGATGATTATGGTCACCATCCTACTGAAATCAAAGCAACATTTGAATCAGTAAAAGAGTATGCAATGCTTAAAGGCTTTGATAAAATCACAGCTATTTGGCAACCACACAAATACTCTCGCACCATTGACAATCTAGATGCATTTATAAAATGTTTTGAAGGTGCTGCAGAACTTATCATTTTACCTGTATGGTCAGCAGGAGAGACACCTAGAGATATAGACTTTAAAGAAAAGTTTAAAGAGTATAACCTTACAATGGCTGATACAATTAAACGTGCGAACAACCATATAACAGTTGTCAAAGATGCACAAGATATACAAAAACTTGACAAGGGACTTATCATTGGCTTTGGAGCGGGTGATATTACCTACCAAATCAGAGGAATAGCATAATGGCATATATTGCTGGATTAGTTATTGCGGGACTTTTGTTTCTCGCTATTAAGTACTTTTTGGATTTAAGTAAAAAGCAGGAGATTATCGCAGGTTTTACTATCACTGCACTTATTTTAAGTGCCGTGGCGTTTAATCTCTACAGCTCTTCTCAAAGAGAAAAAATGCTCAATGTAGTAACAAAGTTTAAGCAAAATAAGACTATTGACTGTAATGGAGTTGATGTAAATACTACAAACTATGACCTCAGTATAGGAACTTACACTTTTATTGGACGCGAAAATACACCATTTTATGGTGAAATGATTAGTGCCTCAAGTTGTGAATAAAAACGAAAGACTACAAACACTCATCACTCAGCTTGATTTAGAGCAACATATTAATGAGTTTAAAAGCTTCTTCTCTCGCGAGAGCTCTCTTTACATAGAGGGTGATCAAGAACTTCATTACCGCTACATCAAAGCACTTGACAACTTAGAATTCAACGCACCTCCCAAGGTAGATAATTTTTATAACATAAAAGGACATCTCAAAAAGCGCGGTGTTTTGAACTTTGAGATGATTTTTGAGATTGTAAAAGTCGTTCGATACTTTCGTTACTTTAAAAACCGTGAACTCGATGGACTTATTGGTGAGTGGATGAGTAAGTTTGTCATCCCACTAGAGTTTCACGAAGTAGAGAAGTACTTTACTCAAGATGGAAAGTTTGAAGAAAATCTTGATGAAAATCTTTTTGGTCTAAGTGCGAGAATCAAAGAGCATCGTAACAATATGTCAAGCTCGCTTAAACGCATGATGGGAAGTTCTAAACTTGCAGGCTATCTTGTAGACACTCAAGTCCATTTTGTAAACAATGAGGATTGTCTTTTGGTACGTGGTGGTTTTAACCATGTCCTTAAAGGTGCTGTCGTTGGGCGTTCAACAGGTGGATTTTTTTATGTATCACCCGATAGTATTTTAAAGTCTAAAGAGCAGATTCGCTATATTGAGCAAGAGAGAGAGGCTATTTTTTATGAGTATGCAAAAGAGTTCTCCACAAAACTCTACGAGCTACTACCGTTTATCACTTTTATAGACAAAGAGTTTACCAAGTTTGACAACTATCAAGCTCGCGTTTTGTTTGCTAAGAGCAAAAATATGCAACTTATCAAAAGTAAAAACGACTCAAAGATTATACTAAGTGATTTTATCCACCCTGCTCTTCACAAAGCAAAACCTATCAATGTAGATTTTTCTAAAAATATCTTAATGATTACAGGTGTAAACGCCGGTGGTAAAACTATGCTTTTAAAGTCTATCTTAGCCTCTGCATTTTTAGCTAAGTACATCATTCCTATGAAACTTAACGAGAACAAGTCTCACATCGGAAGCTTTAAAGATGTTTTAGCCATCATAGATGACCCTCAAAATGTCAAAAATGATATCTCTACTTTTGCTGGACGTATGCAGGAGTTTTCTCGTATATTTGAATACAAATCTGCAGTTGTTGGAGTCGATGAGATAGAGCTTGGAACTGACTCCGATGAAGCTGCCGCACTTTTTAAAGTTATCTTAGATGACCTTATAAAACGCGGACAAAAAGTAGTAGTTACAACGCACCACAAGCGTTTAGCAGCTCTTATGGCTGACCGTGATGATGTAGAACTAATGGCTGCTATCTATGATGAAGAGTACCGCCAACCTACATATGAGTTTATGCACGGAATCATCGGAAAGAGTTATGCATTTGAGACAGCACTTAGATATGGCATAAACAACAAAATTGTCAATGAAGCGAAGAGAGTCTATGGGGACAACTCTGAAAAACTCTCCCTGCTTATAGAACGCGGTTCACAACTCGAACGCGAGCTCAAACAAAAGCATCAAAAAGTAGATGATAAACTCGAAGAGTTACGTCTTAAAGAGCTTGGACTAAAAGAGCAAAGAGAAAAACTTCACCAAGAGTTACAAGAACAAAAATCAGCCCTTAAACGCAGTTATGAAGTTGCTATTAGTGAAGCGAAAAATGCAGCAAAAGCTGGAGATACGGGAGCAATCCATAGAGCTATGAACAAGGCTAACAAAATCTTGCCTAAAGAAGAAGTCAAAAGTATAAAAATTCCTGAAACTTTTTCTGTTGGAGATAGTGTAAAGTACCATTCACAACGCGGAGTAATCGTCTCAATGAAAGGTAGTAAAGAGGCTACTATAGAGGTCGATGGCATGCGTGTTCGAGTAAAAACGCAACATCTTCGTCATGTTCAAGCGCTTAAAGTCAAACCTAGCACAAGCCTCAAGTTAAATGTAGAAAAAAAAGCAGGTCTCAAATGTGATCTCCATGGTATGCGAGCGGATGAAGCATGTGATACTCTTGATGCATTTTTAAGTAATGCACTTATCAATGGTTGGGATGAAATCATCATCTACCACGGTATAGGTACAGGGAAACTCTCCTTTGCTGTAAAAAACTTCCTCAAAGCACATCCAAGTGTTAAAAAATTTGAAGATGCACCTCCACATTTAGGTGGATATGGTGCGAAGATAGTGACTCTCTAATGGCAAAAAAAGTAGCCATTATCGGAGGCGGTGCATCTGGACTTATGTGTGCAATTTTTTGTGCGAAGAGTGGTCTAGAAGTAGAGATTTTCGAGCAAAACACAAAATGTGCAAAAAAAATCCTAGTCTCTGGAAATGGTCGCTGTAACATTACAAATACTACGTTTACAAAAGAAAACTACATAAGTAATAACCCTGATTTTGTTACAGATGCTCTCAAAGAGTTTGACTTTATCGCGTTTGAGAAGTTTATAAATGCTATAGGACTTGTTTTAGACAAAAAAGAGGATGGAAGATGTTACCCTCTGAGCAATGAAGCCAAGAGTGTGGCTCATCTCTTAGAGGATTATGCTAGGAGTTTAGATGTTAAGTTTTTACTTGAGACTAAGATAGAAAATGCCAAAGATTTGTTTAAAAACTACTCTCATGTAGTAGTTGCCACGGGAAGCCAAGCGGCTTCACATCTTGGTGGAAATGCAGATGGTATAAGATTTTCAGAGGAGTTTGGACACACAAGCTTAGCGACATACCCCTCTCTTGTTCAACTTCATCTTGATGCTAGTGTTGCACATAAGATGTCTGGAGCTAAAGTTGATGGAGAGGTTACACTTCTCATCAACTACAAGAAAGACTCAAGTTCTAAAGGAGACATTCTCTTTACTAAGTATGGCGTTTCAGGTTTTAGCATCTTAGACATCTCTGCACGAGCAAGTCAAGCACTTTTAAACTACGAAGCCGTAACAGTTTCACTCAACCTCCTTCCAAGTTTCACTGCACAAAAACTCTCTGCTCACATTTTAAGTGTTTCAAACGCTATGCCTGCGTTTAACATACTCGATATATTAGTAGGACTCATCCCTGTCAAAATCGCTACAAATTTACTAGAACACTTAGAGATAGATAGCTCTATAAAAGCTGGTGACATCCATACTAAACTTACAAAAAAGATAGCAAACACACTTTTAAACTGGCGTTTTGAAGTAAGCGATACACATGGCTTTCGTCATGCAGAAGTGAGTGGTGGCGGCATAAATACAGATGAGATAGACCCAAAAACCATGGAATCAACGAAACAGAAAAACCTCTACTTTGTAGGTGAGGTTTTAGACGTTGTGGGTCACCGTGGCGGTTACAATTTTGCATGGGCTTGGGCGAGTGGCGTTTGTGCTGCAAAAAGTATCTCTAAAGAATAACTAGCTAAAATATATTTACAATAACTTCACTCCAAAAAGGATACTTTCCATGTCAACACCTCTTATCATACTTATCGTTGTAGCCATTGTTTTAGTACTTATGTACAACTCTCTTGTCTCAAAGAAAAATCAAGTAGAAAACATTTTTGCGAGTGTGGATACACAACTGAAAAAACGCTACGACCTCATACCAAATCTTGTCGCTTCAGTAAGCAAATATATGGAACATGAAAAGTCTATCTTAGAAGAGGTTACTAAACTTCGTGCTGATGCAAACAAACCAAATATCTCAGATGAGCAAAAAATTGCTCTTGATGCAAAGGTAAGTTCTGCACTTGGTTCAATCATGATTGCGGTTGAAAACTATCCTGAGCTTAAAGCAAATGAAAATGTAATGCACTTACAAAACTCACTTAACGAAGTGGAAGAACAGATTTCAGCGGCACGCCGTGCATACAATCAAGCTGTAACTGACTACAACAATGCTATAGAGATGATACCTACTAACTTTATGGCTCAAGCTATGAACTACCAAAGAAAACAAGTTTTTGAAATCACTGAGGGTGAGAGAAAAAACGTAAATGTAAAAGAGCTTTTTAATTAGTCAATATAATATGAAAAACACAAGTGAACTCACTGACTTTTACTATAAAACACTCTACCCTGTTTTACAGGCTCTAGAAAAAGAGCGTACACAACTCAAACATCGAATTGTGACTGTTGGTGTTATCTATACAGTTGTTGTGGGGTTTATAGCAATCACACTCTTTAGTAGTTTTTTCAACTTAGACATGATTGCTTTTTTTGCCTTTGCATATTTTGCTGGTGGAGGGATAATCTATAAGTTTCTCATAAAAGAGTATAGATCTGAGTTTAAACAAAAGGTTATTTCTCCTCTCATTAATGCCATAGATGAAAACCTAAACTACACAGCACATCTACACATTGACCCCTTACACTTTAGTCGCTCAAAACTCTTTAACTCTCGTGTTGATAGAGTCAGCGGAAATGATTATGTAAATGGAAAAGTTGATGGCATAAACATACAGTTCTCAGATTTTCATGCGGAGAAAAAGCATAAAGACTCCAAGGGAAGAACGAGTTGGAGTACCATATTTCAGGGGCTTTTTATAGTCTCAGAGTTTAACAAAAACTTTCATGGCACGACTGTAGTTCTTCCAGACACTGCACAGAGTACTTTTGGTGACCTCATAGGTAACTGGCTGCAGTCAAACAATCTCTCTAGAGGAGAGCTTATAAAGATGGATGACCCTGAGTTTGAGAGAGAGTTTGTGGTCTATGGCTCCGACCAAATAGAAGCAAGATATATACTCTCTCACACACTTATGAAAAAACTCCTTCTTTACAAAAAGAAAACACAACAAGATGTTTTTGTATCTTTTACAAGTAAAAATATAAATCTTGCCATTGCATATAACAAAGATTTGTTCGAGCCTTCGGTGTTTCATTCACTTTTAAAGTATAAAATAGCAATGGAATATGTCCAAACACTTCATCTAGCAACTGGCATAGTTGAAGAGCTAAAACTGAACACAAAACTTTGGAGTAAACTATGAAAACAGAGGAAAATGTATAAATGAATAGTGAAAATAGTATCTTAGCACTCAGTATAAAAGACCTTTTTACTTCAAAAATGTTGAAGTACTCCATCTTACCTTTTATTCTTAGTATGATAGTTTTATATATACTTTTTTTTGTAGTTGCAGGTATAGGGCTTGACTCACTAGGAAGTATGAACATAGAAACGTCTGAAACATCAGTTGTAAATGGTGTACCAAATACTGATACATTTCAGGCCACACTTGAGGGAACTGCACTTATACAGTTTTTAATGAGTCATGCTATTACTTCATGGATAGCAACTTTTCTTGTTTACACAGTTGGGACATTGTTAACACTCTATTTTTCTATCTTTATTGCACTTATTATTATTGGATTTTTAACACCTACCATCTTAAAAGAACTTCAAAGACGTCACTATAGTGATGTAGAGATGGTAGGACACTCAAACATTTTTGAGTTTTTGTTTTTAACACTAAAATGGATAGCTATTATGCTTCTTATGTTTTTAGTTTTTATACCACTCTACTTCATTCCACTTGTTAATGTCATCGCGTTTAACTTTCCTCTTTACTACTTTTTTCACAAAATGATGACTTATGATATCAGCTCAACAATCTGTACAAAAGATGAGTCTATGCAGATAAAGTTCTTCCATGCAACAACCCTTCGTTTAAAGACTTTGGGACTCTACCTTATATCACTTATACCTTTTGTCATATTTTTTGCAACAGTTTTTTATGTGATTTATCTCGGGCATTCATACTTTTTAGAAACAAGAAAACTAAGAAACGAGGCCTAGTCTTTTTTGCTTAGTACTCTTGCACGAAAATTTACATTTTTTTATTGGATTACATTTCTTAGTGTAGTTATTCCCTTTTATCTTTTTGGAACTTACTATGTTAAAGATATACTTGAGAGCACGGAAAAAGAAAAAATCCAGCTTATGGTTACCACACTAAAACCAATCTTAGCACTCAATCTCTCTTTTAACCAAACCAAAGAAGTTGAAAAAATACTCCAGAGTGTTTTAAAAGAGAAAAGTATACAAAGTATAGAAATCAAATCTCAACTTATCAATACAAAACTCAACAAAGAGATAGGAGAACATACAAAGTGTCACACATATACAACGGATATAATAGACCCCTTTAAGTCAAAAGCAATTGCTACAATTAATGTTGTACACTCTTATGAATATCTCGCTACTCTATATGAGAAAATAAACAAGGTTCTTATATTTATCTTTTTGTTTGCAATTTTTGTCTTTTTCATCTTTTTTATCTCAATGAAAGAGGAGCTTAATGCCCTGAGAGTTATAGCTGATGCCTTTCAGAACTACTCTTTAAAAAAGCATATCTCCAAGATAACAACAACGAGTAAGACCACCGAGATACAAACAATCACATCAACTGCAAACGAGATGATAGAAAACATCTCCTCATACCTCGTTAAACTTGAAGCTTTTAACACCGACCTTGAAAAGCAAGTCCAAGAGAAGGTAGAAAGACTTCGTTCTCAAGAGAAGATGATAGTTCATCAGTCTCGTCAAGCAGCAATGGGAGAGATACTAGAGTCTATTGCGCATCAGTGGAGACAACCCTTAAACATCATAGGACTCTCTTGTGCAAACCTAGAGATGGAACATGACCTTGGTGTCAAAAATGATGAAAACTTTAAAAATAAGATGGATATCATCTCTAAAAATATCAACTATATGTCTAGTACTATTGATGATTTTAGAGATTTTTTAAACCCTAAGAGTAAAGCAACAGAGTTTAATCCTAAACAAACGATTGAAGCAGTTTTTGAAATCCTAAAAGCACAACTTGAGCATAACAACATTTCACTCACTATAAACTCACAAGAGATGATAGAAGTCTATGGTATAGAAAATGAATTTAAACAGGTAGTTTTTATACTTGTAAATAACTCTAAAGATGCCATTAAAACACTACAAAAAGAGAACCCGCAATATAAAGGCGAAATTACCATAGATATCGTAAATGAAGATGCTAACAATCTTATCTCTTTTTGTGATAATGGTGGGGGGATTAAAGAAGATATCATCCACTCTATTTTTGATCCATACTTTACAACTAAGTTTGCTTCATCTGGGACAGGTATAGGGCTTTATATAGCCAAAAATATCATAGAGTCCAGAATGCATGCAAGAATTACAGCACAGAACAATTCAAAGGGATGTTGTTTTAGAATCAAACAAGATATAAATGTTAAGGATAATATATGAAACTAATCTTACTGCTCGCTCTAAGTACTCTTTTAGTTGCCAATGAGGATATGCTAAACTTACTTGATGACTTAAACAATGCCTCAGAGATAAGTACTAAGACCAAATTAAATATTAACAAAACGCCAGCAGTTGTTTCAGTTTTGCATGCAAGTGAGTTACAAAAACTTGGTATCACAGATGTTTATGAAGCACTAGCAACTGTTCCTGGTATAGAAGTCTCTATGGGAATTGCGGGTGCAAAACAGATAAATATGCGAGGCAACAAGTCTCTTGTAACAGATAAGTTAAAATTTATGGTCGATGGCATAAGTATAAATGCTGAGCTTAGTGGTGCAAATCACTTCTATCTTAATATGCCTATTGAAAATATTGAGCGTATAGAAATCATTCGTGGTCCTGCATCTGCATTATATGGCTCATTCGCACATATAGGTCTAATCAATGTCATCACTAAAGCCGCAACTCATAAAGAGAGCACTTTGTTTCTTAGAGGAAGTTCTGAGGGCTCAAACATTGTAGGTTTCACACAGCACCTAAATAGTGATGATATAAAAGCTGCACTTAGTGCTTCATTTCAACACAATGACAACTCTAGAGAGTATGAAGATTATTCACTACTTCCTGCGCAAGATTCATTTACTTCTTATGAAGATTTTACATCAAAGATGCTTGGTCTAAATCTTGAATTTTTGCAAGATTTTTCACTCCTTAGTAAATACCTTGAACTTGATATGCAAAACTACTATGGATATGGTGCTTGGCCAATTTCACACGATCCAAAAAATCTAACCCATACATCATGGGTCAATGAGCTTAGATATACTCCAAAGATTAATGATGAACTACGTTTAGACTTAAAGCTTGGGTACAAAGAGTATAGTATGGTTGGTGGATCAAGACTTAAACCCTATTCTATTCAGCAACCAAAACCTCCTTATCCACCATATGACCTAATTGGTGATGGAGATTATAAAGAACAGAGTTATTATGGAGATTTTTCACTTAACTACAACTACGGTATCAACAACATAATTTTAGGAACTTATCTTTCAACAACAAGAGCAAATGGTACAACTTATGCAACAAACAATCCTGGAGTTTCAGAAGAGATTACACAACCAGTTCCTGGTGGCGGACTTGTAGATAAAATCACACGTAATCAGTATGCTTTTTATGTAAGTGACATTATTACTCTCTCTTCAAAATGGACAGCAAATCTTGGACTAAGATATGATGACTATAGTGATGCAGACTCTGCATTTTCACCAAAACTTGCACTACTCTATGCTTATGATGAAGAGCAGAGCTATAAACTTATCTATCAAAACTCTTTTCGTGTTCCAGCTTTTATTGAAACATATGGAACGCAACAGCCCTTTAAGGTCAATGAAAAATTAAACTCAGAAACTATAGACACTATAGAGTTTGCCTACCGTTATGAAAATGGTTTTAATAGCTGGCTAAGCCTCAACTTCTTCTATTCTCAAATGCAAAATTTCATCTATAGAGATTCAAACTTTATTTTAAGTAATGGACCTGACTCTAGCTCATATGGTGCTGAGTTAGAGTTTAAAACACCCATCTATCACCTTTTTTCACTTCAAGCCAACTATAGTTATATACACAGTGAAGATGAAAACCATGTTAAAACGCCACTCATAGCAAACCACTTAGCCAACCTCATGCTTTCGTATCAGATAAGTAAAGATTGGCATACAGGAACACTTATTCGTTATGTGGGAGAGAGAAGCCGTGAGCTAGGAGACTCAAGAGATCCTATAAAACCTTATACAAGTTTTGATCAAACACTTACATACACTTATAAAGAGATGGTTTTTCAAGTAAGTGTTAAAAATATCTTTGACCAAGACATTATATACTCTGAACCTATGGGAGACGGCTCAGTCTCAGGGACATACATAAACGATCTAGAGCGTGATGGTCGTCTCTTTTGGCTCAGTGCTGAGTGGAGATTTAACTAGAGTGCAAACCAAGATAAAATGGAAATCTGAATGATTTTAAGAGTTTTAACTCTCTTTATATTAGTACAAATGCAAATCTTTGCAGCTAACTACAACTCTACAATTGTAGAATTAGAAGCAAAACTCTTTCCTAAGATGCTTATGCTTAGTGAAGACTTGAACAAAGAATCTCATAACTTAGATATATATATAGTTGCTCAAGAGATAGACTTTACTCAAGCAAAAGTTTTTAAAGAGACTATTGAGTCAATCTATACAGAAAAACTTATGAACAAAAATGTACGAGTCTCTATCAAAGATTTTGACTCCATTGACAACTACCCCGATGGTATTATTGTTTTATATCACTCTTATGAGGAAACGCTTCAAATTGCAAACTGGGCAAATTCAAACAAAATCGTAAGTTTTGCTTACGATCCATCTTACTTAGATTTTGGGATTTTAGCTTCTATCTATATTGGCGTTTCAACAAAACCATACCTTAACAAATACGTCATAAAAAAGTATAACTTTAACTTTAACCCTTACCTCTTAGAACTCTCAAAATTCAAATAATCAACTCTCGTCTTTATCTTCTTCTTTCATAACCATAGCTCTATAAGCCTCATCTTTTGGAACAAGTCCAGCTTCATATAAAAACTGCGAAGGCATAAAGTTCTGTTTTTTCACCTTATCGTACTTTGCAAAACTAAGGTAGAGTATATCTTTTGCTCTTGTGACTGCCACATAAAAAAGACGGCGTTCTTCATCGAGACTTCCACCGCGTTGCATCAGTTTGCGGTTAGGGAAACGCCCATCCATCAAGTCAACCACATAAACTTCTTTATACTCAAGTCCTTTACTTGCATGAACACTTAAAAGATTTACACCCTCGCCTTGCGTTAAGTCAGAAGAGCCAAGTATCATGGCGTTTAAGAAGCGTTCATGTTCGTTGTAAGGTTTACAAAGCTCTTTGAGTAGTATGTTTTTTCTCTCAATTCGAGTGAGTGCTTCAGCTTTTTGCTTCTCGTCTATGCTTCCATCTTTAAGCTGTGCACGTTTTGAGGCTAGTGTGTCTGCTATGTATTTAAAAAGTTCAGAAGAGACTATCTTGTCTACTACACTTTGAGGGCGTTTGACACCTTTAAGGTCACGAAAGAGCAGGTAAAAGTTATGCACAAACGCAGCCGAGTCTTTTGTAAGCTTAGGGTGTTTTAAAATCGGGTTTTTCATAAACTTATCTTCAAAGCCAAGTTTTGCATACTTGCCCACAGCACCAAGTTCTATAAAGTCATCAAAAAGACCAAGCTGGTGATTGAGCTTGCGTTTTTCAAAAGGATTTTTCATAGATTCATCAGGAGCGTACAGACCATAAAACATACTCCCCTGTCCAAGAGTTTTCAGGGCGATATAAAGCTCTTTAGCCATAGCAGAACCAATCCCTCGAGCAAACTCAAAGAGATGTATAAACGCCATCATATCTGACTCATTTACAAGGAGTGTGTAAAGGTCTAAAACAGCTTTTACTTCACGCGAATCAAAAAAGGAAGTTCCACCCTTGCGTTTACAAGCAATGTCAAGCTCACGCAGCCCTACTTCTATACCATCGGCTGAAGAGTTGTTTCTAAAGATAACAGCTATCTCTTCTCTTGGCGTTTGGCTTTTTTCTATCATCGCGGCTATTTGGTGGTACTGATCAAAAAGCTCATCAAACGCCAGCAGTGAGGGAGACTTTGCATCTTGTGTACGAGTTACTTCTAACTGCTTAGGATAGATGCGTTCGTTATGTTCTATGACCTTTGTAGCTAGAGAGAGTATAGGACGAGAAGATCGGTAATTTTTAGTAAGTGTGTGAACTTTTGCATCAGGAAATTTCTTTGTAAAGGAGCCAATGATTCCAATGTCTGCACCATTAAACGCATAGATACTCTGGTCATAATCACCTACACAAAAGATAGAAGGCGGTTTCATTGCATCAATGATGGTACCTTGAAGGGCATTTGTATCTTGGTACTCATCCACAAGAACCTCTTTATACCCAAGCTCATGCGTTTTACACATCTCACGGAAGTTTAAAAGAAGGTCGTTAAAGTTTACAAAACCGTACTCTTTTTTAAGCTCTTCAAACTCATCCACCACATCCGCATAGATAAGAGCAAAACCCTCATGCTCTTCATACTTCTCTTTTATCCAATCTTCAAAATTGTTGTTGAGTTCCGTATTTTGATAAAAAGAATAAAGGTCATAAAGGTAGTTTCCACCATAAGGGGTAATCTCTGCGTTTATATGCTGGAATGAGCGTTTCTCAAAGACTGAACGAAAAAGAGTTTTAAGCTCGCGTTGTTGCTTGAGGACAACACGTTTGTCATGTTTTTTGAGCCATCTGTAACTCACTGCATGAAAAGTTCCCGCGTCTATCTTACCAGCGACATCTTTACCAAAGTACTCCGCCACACGAGCGACCATTTCAGCGGCCGCCTTATTTGTAAACGTGAGAAGTAGTATTTCGTTAGGTTTTACGCCACTTCCTACAAGATGACCAATACGACCAACTATAGTCGAAGTCTTTCCTGTCCCAGCTGAAGCAATAATGAGATTTTGAGTATCTTTAGAGGTAGCTGCAGCGTATTGTTCTGCATTTAAACGCGACAGTGGCATAAACAACTCCTCTTTTTTTAAGAGTGTGATTATACCGATACAGTATTAAAGTGTGGTTATGAGATAGTGATATCTCTTATAAAACGCAGAGGAGTTTATTGATTGAGTTTCTCTTGTTCTTGTTTTTTTAGTAATCTCTCTTGCATTTTAGTACTAGAGCCATTAGCTACATCATTAAGTACAAAAACAAATGAAATTATATATAGAAAAGAGAAGAAGGCGATAAAGCCTACTACAACATAAAGATTAAGATATTTTTTGATTTTATCTTTCATAAAAGCTCTCCTTGTTATATAATATTTTATTATCTTTCTTCAAAAGAAAAACTCATTGTAACATAATATTTTATTTAAGAATTCATCAACTTATCTTTAGCAAAATGAACAGCTCCTAGGAGTGCAGTCTGTGGATTTAGAGAAACCTTTAGCTCTACTTTTTCAAGCATATCTTTAAAACGCCCCTTAGATATAAAAGCATTTAAAAAAATACCATCTTGTAAAAAAGCTAAGATTTTGGGAGCGATTCCCCCACCTATGTAAACACCACCAAGAGAGAGAGATTTGAGTGCTAAGTTTCCTGCCTCAGCCCCATAAATCTCTGCAAAAATTCGCATGCTCTCTACACATAAGGCATCACCCTCTTTAAGTGCACACTCACTTATCATGGCGTTTTTATCATAACTCTCACTAAGGTTAAGCATCACATCTGGCTCATCTGCAAAGTCTCTCTCTAGTAAAAACTCATAGATTGTCGAGATACCAACACCTGAGATAATTCTCTCTACACTCACATGTCCCTTATGGCGTTTACGTAGCCAAAGCAAAAGCTCATCTTCTAAAGAGTTTTGCGGAGCAAAGTCACAGTGTCCACCCTCTGAGCCTATTGGGTGGTACTCTTTTCCATCAAAAAAGAGCATCGCCTCGCCAAGTCCAGTCCCTGCTGCTATGACTGCACGATTTGCCTCTACACTCTTTGCATTTGGATTGAGACTCACAAACTCCTCTTCTTTAAGATAGAGCATTCCGTAGGCTGTTGCTTCAAGGTCGTTAAGGAGTTTTACCTTTGGCGTTTGAAACTGCTCTATGAGTGCTTGTGTCTCTATGTGCCAAGGCAGATTCGTTGTTTGACAAACGCCATTGATGATAGGACCGGCAATTCCCAAACAGATACTACTTACTTTGTTTACCCCGCATATCTCTACAAACTCCTCAAGAACCTGAGAAAAAGTTGCATAATTTTTTGAAACAAATTGATGTTCTGCTAAGAGTTTTAAGACTCCCTCCTTGTACTCATAAAGAGCCAAGTTTGTTTTTGTTCCGCCTATATCGCCTGCAAGTATCATTGTTTTTCCTCTTTCATTAAAAAGCTAAACGCCTCTATAAAATTCTCTTGCACTTCTAGTGTTGAGAGCTTATAAAATGCACTCCAAGCCTCTCCTTTATGCTCGTCATATTTTTGAGATTGAGTGCTTTTCATCCATGAAATTCTTACAGCATGACCAATTAAGACATCTAAAATCAAATCATTTTCTATATATAACTCAGGATTTGCCTTAAAAAGCTTGAGTAAACTCTCAAGAAGCTCAATGTTTAGCTTTTTATATGCAGGAATTGAGATGCTTTGTAAAAGTGTATCTATCTTCAGCTCAAAACTTCTCTCACCCACAGTAGACTCTAGTGTAAGTTCTGAGCCTATTCTGCTCTGTGTACTGTACTTATCACCGATGACAAGTCCCTTACATTGCTGGAGTATCTTCCAGACATCTTCATAAAAGTGCTCGTTTAGAGCCCCTATTCTACCTACTTTTTCTCTCCAAAGTGCCCAGTCTTTGACCTTAGAGGGCTCATTAGATTTTGGCTCACTTAACTCTACATCCAAGTTTTGCACCCCAGATATATGAATGTTCTCTAGCTCTTTTAACTCTGAGACCTCTTTTGAGTAAGAACGAAAGATGAAACGCAGAGTATCATAAATCCCATGAGGTGCATAACGCAGAAGCTCCTCATAAGCATCACCCAAAGAGAGACTCTTCTCCTTGCTAATATGCCCAACCAAAAGTTGAATACAATCCCAAGTACGAAGTGTAAGCATGTTGCTAAAGAGTTCACTCTCTACACGCACAAGATGACCTAAGTGTAAAATTATCTCCTGAGTAAGTGTTTTTTCTGCATCATTTTCACCACAATAGATATCTACTTTTTCTATAATTTCAAGAGCTCTAATTGGCTCATCTATAATCGCATCATCGCTATATGCTCTCCCAACCGCTAGGCGTTTTTGAGCTATGAGTATATCTAGAAGTGCATCTTCAACTCTCTCATCATACTTCTTGTTTATTTGAGCAATGAGGCGAACTTGTGTCCAGTCATGAGAGCGTGCGGCAAGTTCATACTCCTCTTTATTTTCCCCTACACCATGTAGACTTAGAGCCTGAAGTTCTGTAGTTGAGATGCTCTTTATCTGCTCAATCTCGGCTAGATCTACAAGCTCTTCTGTTTTTACATTTTGTGTTTTGGCTTTTTCACACTTACTCTCTTGAAGCTCTTGAAGAAGCTCAATCACAACATTTTTCGAGTGGTCTCTTAGCATATCTTCACGAACTAAAAACGCCACAACAGGTCGCTTTTTTTGTGTCCATGAACTCGCTAAAAAACGCACAGAAGAGCGATAATGCTCAACAAGTAAGTTGTTGTCAAATCCAAAGTAAAAACCTTTTGGATCAAAGTAATATGGAAAAAAGAGTGTTGTCTCTCCATGCAATATATGTAAACGCGAGGTTGTGATACTCCTCGGTACAAGCAGGTTTCTCCCACTTAAACCAAGCTTCTCATTTTTTCCAAGCAGAGAGTGAATTTTTGAGAGTTCTGAGGCATACATACAGCGAACTGGCACTTCATGAAGTGTTTGAGATTCTATGCCAAAACCTAAGATATGCTCTTTTACACTCTCATTTTCTGAGATAATACATACAAGAGGAGTAGTTTCTACAGACCTTCCTATGGCGTTTCGTCTTTGAAGAGGATCTATGTCATCTACACTTAAAATCCCCTCTAAAATCATCTCACTAAGCATATAGAGACTCTGTGCCCATACAAGAGGAAGGTTTTCATTGGCTACTCTTTTTTGCGAGTGAGGCTCTGCTTTTTCTGCTTCTATGCTCTCTAGAGGAACAATGTAAAGCTCAGGTAAAAGCTTCACTCCATCTTGCTCAACAAAAAGAGCTTCAAGTTTGTTTTTGTAAAGCTCCACCGCTTCTTTGTCATCTCGCATAAGTGCGTCTAAAAGAAGGTAAGTAAAAAAGAGAGGCCACTCAGACTCTATGTCTGTAAACGCACGAAGTTCTGAGGGCTCATAATGTAAACGCGAAGCATCTTCTATGCTACTTTGATGTCCATCAAGTAAAAAACGCTTACAACCATACTCCCCTGCTAATTTTTCTACAATCTTCTCTCGTGTTTTTTTCACAAGAGCTTCATCTTCTACAGCATAAGCAGGATATCCGATGATACTTAGGAGTGCCGCATCTGTCTCTTTTGAGTCTGACTCACGAGGTAAAAGCCCCTTAAGTGTTAAACGCGAGCGTGCAACATCATTTGGTACAACATGAATGACACCCTCTTGTGAGTCACTCCCCGTAAAAAGATTAAAACCACTTATAGCCTCTAATGCAGCCTTTGCCATTCCAACAGAGCTACAGTTTATCTCAGCAGTACCGTGGTTTATCTTGTTTCCTCTCTCCCAAATTCCATAATCTGGTGTGGAGTAAGTTCGACTGATGTAGTGCACAAGGTTTTGCACAAAATTGACCTCATCAAGAGTATAAATAATTGAGAGTCCAGAAGCGGACATTTGTGCAATCATAAGCACAAAAAGCGAGGTTGCATCGAGTTGTAAGTGTCCCCACTCATCATCACCAACTACGGCTAGTCCAGTGTCAGTTGCATACTTTGCATGCAGAGCATCAAGAGGGTCATGACTTTTCTTATAAGCTTCAACACGATCTGCTTGACGCATCATAGAAGTGAGTAGTCCTCGCATAAGTTTTACAACACTTTGCGTCAGGGTATGTGCACGAAAATCTTTTGGAGCATGATTTTTATAAGCGAGACAAAGTCCCCAAACGCTTAAAATACTATAGACATTATCTCTTACCCAAGCATCCGTATAATCTCCATGTGCATTTATAGCAGTACTTGCAGGGAGTAAACCTGTTATTGCGTCTTGACGAGAGAGTATGATTTTATTGATTAAGTTATAGTGTTTATCGAGTAAATGGTCTATATTTTCTACATTCATTATAGGACCTTAAGTAATATATGCAAGACATTATAGCCCTAAATGAGGGCTATTGTCTTATAAGTTTGATTAAATTCTATTCAGTTTTTCAAAACCTGGAAGGATTTTTCCCTCAAGTAACTCTAAACTCGCTCCACCACCTGTGGAGATAAAACTAAAGTTTTGAGACTCCCCTGCTTTTTCAACGCTATCTGCAGTATCGCCACCACCAACAATAGTGTAGGCATACGAATCAGCTATGGCACTTGCAAGTTTATATGTTCCTTTTGAGAACTTGTCTACTTCATACAGACCCATTGGACCATTCCAGATGATAGTGTTAGAAAGCCCTACTACCTCACTAAAGAGTTTAGAAGTTGCAGGACCAATATCCACGGCACTAAAGCCCTCAAGTATATCTTGAGATGGGACTATTTTTACATCTATTGGTTTTTCAACCGAGTCTGTGATGACTAGGTCAACTGGAAGATAGATTTTTACATTTTGCGCTTTTGCATCTTCTAGAACTTTAAGTGCAGTCTCAACATAGTCACTCTCATACAGGGAGTTTTGCATCTCATAACCAAGAGCCGCTAAAAAAGTGTTACTCATAGCTCCACCGATGATGAGCTTATCTATCTTTGGCATAACGGCACTAAGGAGTGTAATCTTTGAAGAAATTTTTGCTCCACCCACTACAAGAGTGATAGGACGAACTGGTTGTGTAAGTGCTTTTGAAAACGCGGCCACCTCTTTTGCCATTAAAAAACCTGCAACACTGGTCTCTACAAACTCTGTGATGCCATAAGTCGAAGCGTGTTTACGATGAGAAGTTCCAAAGGCGTCATTTACATAGACATCACACAAAGAAGCAAGCTTTTGTGAAAGCTCTCTGTCGTTTTGTTTTTCACCCTCATAAAAACGGATGTTTTCAAGTAAGAAGATTCTCTCTAAAGAACAAGTTGCTATCTCCTCTTTTGAAGCCTCAAAATCCTCAACAAAAACAACTTTTTTCTCTAGAAGTCTCTCTAGGCGTTTAACAATGTGCTTGAGTGAAAAAGCATCATTTTGTTTTCCTTTTGGGCTTCCAAGATGTGAGACAAGAGTTATAGAGCATGGGTTGTGGTCTATACAGTAGTTTATAGTAGCAAGTGCTGCACGGATTCGTCTATCATCAGAAATACCATGATGCTCATCCATAGGCACATTAAAATCAACTCTGATTAAAACTCTCTTTCCAGTGATGTCTATATCTTTAAGTGTTTGAACTCCACTCATATACTCTATATTACTAGTCATTTTTTTCTCCTGTTTCATACATTTTCTCATAGTACTCATCTGCCATACGAAGTGAGTCAAACGCAGGTGTCACATCTTTCATGGAGTTTTTCATCATTTTTACCCATTTTTTTGGCTTATCGTAGTACATAGGAATTATCTCTTCTTCTAAGATGCCTAGCATGTTTTTAGCGTCAATCTCATCTTGCTCATCCGTAGCCATTTTGTGGTCTTGTGGAGGAATTGTAAAAGCGTTGACTCCATCTTTTGCAAACTCAGGGTGCCAGCCATCATTAGTTGAAAAATGAATTGCTCCATTCATCGCTGCACTCATACCACTTGTACCACTCGCTTCGCGTGAGACTCTTGGAGTGTTTAGCCATACATCTGCACCATATTTTAAAGCTCGTGAGAGGTCAAGCTCATAGACAATAAGTACTGCCATGTTTTTGATGTTGTGACTAATGTGTATAAGCTCATTAAACATGTTGACAGCATTAAAGTCAAAAGGATAAGGTTTTCCTGCCCATATAATCTGAACAGGTCTATCAGCATTTTCAAGCATCTTCAAAAATCTTTCAAAATCTTTTTTGATTAGGTCTGGGCGTTTATACTCTGCAAATCTTCTTGCCCACACAAGTGTAAGTACATTTTCATCAAACATCTTTCCTGTTTGGTCAGCTACTATGCTAAAGAGTTGGCGTTTAAGATGTCTTTTTCTCTCTACTAACTCTTTTGAACCTTTCTCTAGGGCTCTAAGTATTGGTTTGTCCATCCAGAAGTTTTTACTCTGTGCGTTTGTAATGGAGATAATCTCTGAGATATCTTCATAATCATTCCACATTCTGTTTGCAACTTCACCGTGCATTTTTGAGACCGCGTTTGTGCGTTTACTTGCACGAAGAGCTCCAAGAGTAAGGTTAAACTTACTTCCCTCTACTTTTGTAATCTCTCTCACCGTTTCTAAACTTAGTCCATTAAAAAAACCAAACTTCAAAAGAAGGTTTATATCGTGTTCTTCATTTCCTGCATCTTCAGGTGTATGTGTTGTAAAACGCACCTTTTCTTTCAATGCTTCAAGGGAAGGATTTTTTGCATAAAGCTCATATACAAGAGGAAGAGCATGCCCCTCGTTCATATGATAAATCTCAACTTTTTGATTTAGAGCTTCTAAAACCTTAACCCCACCAATCCCTAAAATAATCTCTTGAGAGATTCGTGTCTCCTCATTTGCATCGTAGAGTTTTTGAGTAATGGTACGAGAGAGATAGTCATTTTCTTCTATGTCAGTTGAGAGTAAAAGAAGTGGTACTGAGTGAAAAATAGTAGGTGCAAGATAATATGCCTTAACATGCACAGCCTTTCCATGAATATTTACACTTGCAAGAACACCTAAGTCCTCTAGGTATGAGTAGTACTTACGTATAAACTCAGCACGAAGAGATCTATCTTGATTACGCATCTGGTCATAGTAACCATAACTCCACAAAATCCCAACACCTAGAACATTTTGTTTTAAGTCATAAGCACTTCTCATATGAGAACCTGCTAAAAATCCTAGTCCACCTGAGTAGATTTTTAGAGCTTGGTGTATAGCAAATTCCATAGAGAAATAAGCAACACTTTTTGTGTACTTTATATCAAATTCGTAGTTGTGTAAATTCATTTATAATCCAGTTGCAATTTTAATCTAAATTGTACCCTATTAAAAAAGATATTTTTTATAAAAACTGTATCAATAATAAACAATTTCGTCTCTCTTTCGTATCTAAAATTAGATACACTATGAATATATAAATTTATTTTCTCGCACAGGAGTATAGATGAAAGCAGTCGTAATGGCAGGTGGTTTTGGTACACGTATCCAACCCCTTACAAATTCCCGTCCAAAACCAATGTTACCAATCATAAACAAGCCAATGATGGAACACACAATGATGACTCTTAGAGATTTAGGAATCAAAGAGTTTATCGTTTTACTCTATTTCAAGCCTGAAATAATAAAAGAGTATTTTGGAGATGGAAGCGACTTTGGCATCAAGATATCTTATGTAGTACCAAACGATGACTATGGAACTGCTGGAGCTGTAAAACTTGCAGAAGAGCTTATAGGTGATGAGAACTTCATCATCATTAGTGGAGACTTAGTGACTGACTTTGATTTTCAAAAGATTTTTGATTATCACAAAGAGAAAAATGCGAAGCTTAGTATCACACTTACTTCAGTTGAGAATCCTCTTGAGTTTGGGGTAGTTATAGCAAACGCAGATGGAAAAATAGAGAAGTTTTTAGAAAAGCCAAGTTGGGGTGAAGTTTTTAGTGACACTATCAACACTGGTATTTACATCATAGAACCTGAGATACTTAAGTATATTCCTAAAAATGAGAACTATGACTTTGGAAAAGATTTATTTCCACGTTTGATGAAAGAGGGAGTAGAACTCATTGCAGGAAATGCAGAGGGCTACTGGCGTGATGTTGGAAATCCTGAGAGCTACCGTGATGTTTATGAAGACATCTTAAATGGCAGAGTAAATCTGAAAATTTCTGGAGAGAAAACTGTTTTCCCTGATGGTGTGCTTTATAGTGAAGTTCCTTATGAATTTGACAAGAGTATAGAAATCGTTGGAACCGTAGTTCTTGGAAAAAACGTACAACTAGGCTCAGGTGTAAAACTTAGTAATGTTGTTCTAGGAGACAATGTCTCTATAGGCGAAAACTCTAAAATCAGAAACACTGTTATGTGGAACAATGTCACAGTAGATAAAAACGCCATGCTTGATGCTTGTGTTATCTGTAACGACAATGTTATAGGAAAAAACGTAACAGTTAAAGCAGGACTTATTTTAGCAGAGGGCTGTGAAATCGGTCAACTTGTAAACGTTGAGAAAGATGTAACTATCTGGGCAGATAAGGTCATAGAAGATGCAGCTATTGTAAGTAACTCTCTTATTCTTGGAAGTAAGTACAAAAACTCCATCTTTGAGCACGGTACAGTTGTTGGACACTCAAATGTAGAGCTCTCTTGTGAGATGGCTACAAAACTTGCAGAAGCCTTTGGAGCGCAACTTCCTATTGGTTCTACTGTTGTTATGTCAAGAGACTATCACAAAAACTCTCGTATGCTTAAACGTGCTTTTGTTGGTGGTCTTCTCTCCGCTGGTATTAATGCTATTGATTATGTCGATATTCCATCGGCAGTTCTTCGTTGTAGTCTTGCATCAAATGATGAGTATGATGGTGGCGTTTACTTCCATCAAAAACTCAATGACCCAACAAGTACTGTTATCACTTTTTACAATAATGAAGCACTACGACTCAACAATGACATCTCTAAAAAAATAGAAAAAGCCTTTTTTAAAGATGCCTTTAGACGTGTTGACTACTCTCAAATCGGTCAGATTTTTGAGTCCGACTCTGCACAAGAGTACTCAGTATACAAAAATGGAATGAAAGAGATTTTACAATCACATCAGTTCAAGTGTGTAGATTGTCGTGTTGCAGTTGATGTGATGCATGGAACAGCAGCGGATGTTTTCCCTGACATCTTAAATGAAATGGGTGTAGACAACATTATGTTTAATGCTTATCCGGATGAGCCAAGTCTTGCAAACATCAACTCTTTAGTAAAACGCTCAACAGAAGATATGAGTGCCGTCGTAAAAGCTCTTAAACTCGATGCTGGGTTTATGCTTTATCCTTATGGTCAGCGTTTAGACATTATGTGTGACAAGGGAACTCTGCTTGGGAAACAAGGCTCTTTATATCTCGTTCTTTCACTCTTAAACATGAAAGCAAAAGCCGAAGGAGTGAAAAAAAGCGTTTTCCTTCCTACTTGGGCAGCAGACATTGTCTATTTTGACTCTTTAGATATCTCACGTGGTAATTATGCAAACTTCAAACATGCAAAAATGAAAGAGTATGACCTTATCGCAACAGGAGAAGGAAACTTTACCTTTACAGAGTTTGCAACGCATCGTGACTCTATGTTTTCAACACTTAAAATTTTAGAGATGATGCTCTCTTTAGGCGTAACTCTCTCAGAGGTTATAGAGTCAATGCCAAGCTTTTACTACAATGCAACAGAAATTGCCTGTGCTCAAGCACTTAAAGGTAAGATGATGAGAATGTTCTTAGAAGACTCTAAAGATAAAAAATCATCTACTATAGATGGTGTGAAAATCTGGCTTGATGAAAATGACTGGATACTTATGATTCCAGATCAGTATAGCGATCATCTAAACATCTACATCCAAGCACAAGATGCGCAAAAAGGTAAAGAGATACTAGCAACTTACAAGGCTAAAATCTCTGAGTGGTCAAAAATCTAATGAGCCACAACTCCCTCAACTTATGCTTTTTTTGGCATATGCACCAGCCTGATTATAGAGGAAGTGATGGAGTGATGAGTATGCCATGGGTTTTTTTACATGGCATAAAAGACTACTATGAGATGCCTTGGCTTCTCAGTCGTCATGAGGGAATAAAAGCTAGCTTTAACATCACAGCTCCGCTTATAGAACAGCTAAACCTCTATGCAAAACCACTTGAGTACGACTACTTCTTATCTCTTTGGCACAAGCACCCAAAAGAGCTTGAACAAAAGCAAAGAGAGTGGCTTATAAAAACTTGTAAATCAACACAGTATGAGACGATGGTTCAACCCATAGCTCACTTTAAAGCTCTTTACAATAAAAAAGAAGCATTGAGTGATGAAGAGCTTATAGATTTTGAAATGGTTTTTATGCTTGCATGGTGTGGAAACTACTTAAGAGAAGAAAATGCTACTGTAAAGAAACTCTTTAAAAAAGAGAAGAACTTTACACAAGAAGACAAGGCTGAACTCCTTGATGCACTCACGGCGTTTATAAAAACGATTTTGCCTTTTTATGCCAAACTACAAAAAGAGGGAGTCATTTCACTCTCAACAACTCCTTACAACCATCCTATATTGCCTCTTCTACTCAACATGGAAAACGCCAAGATAGCAAATTCACACACAACAATCGTAGAAAACCACATATCTCTTAGAGAGGATGCTATAGAGCAAGTCGAGCGTTCTATAAAACTTTATGAAGAGACTTTTGCAGCTAAGCCTACTGGTTTTTGGCCAGCTGAGGGTGCAGTCGATGAAGAGAGTGTCGCTATCTATAAAGAGCGAGGCATCAAGTGGATAGCAACTGATGAGGCGATTTTGTTTCGCTCACTTGAAGATGACAAAAGAGCAAACCTTTACAAACCTTATGATTTTAAGGGTGTAAGCATGGGTTTTCGCGACCATGGACTGAGTGATCTTATAGGTTTTAACTATAGATTTAAATCAGGTGAGAGTGCGAGTGAGCACTTTATGCATATAGTTGAGCCCATAGCACAAGAGAGTGATGATGCAACACTGTTTGTAATTCTTGATGGTGAAAACGCTTGGGAGTTTTTTGAGAACAATGCCTATGATTTTTTTACAGAGCTTTATAGTAAGTTCTCTTCAACTCCATGGTGTAAAACTATCACTATGGATGAGATGACCAAGGTAAAAAATAGAGGTGCATTAGAAAAACTCGCAGCTGGGAGTTGGATACATGGAAACTTTGACACTTGGTCAGGACATAGCGAGAAAAATCGTGCTTGGGAGCTCATCTACCAAACCAAACGCGACTTTGCAAGACATACACAAGACTTAAACGAGATGACACTCGAGGCTATCAAGTTTCACTTTTTAGCCGCTGAATGTAGCGACTGGTTTTGGTGGTATGGAGATGATCATGTCACAGAGTTTAGCTTAGAATTTGATGCTCTGTTTCGTGGACATCTCATCACTATCTATGAGCTTTTACATATCCATCCACCTGCAGAACTTTTCACACCTATAGTTGCACATAAAAAACAGGCCTCATTTTTTCTCAAACCACAAAGCTCTATCTCTCCACTTATAGATGGAAAAGACAACTCCTTTTTTGAGTGGCTTGGAAGTGGAAGTATAGATGAGAGCAAACTCTACTCTACTATGGATAGAGTTCGTGGACCTATTGAGATGATACTTTATGGTCAAGATGAGACAAGTATCTACCTCGCGTTTACAGGAGAGGTTCAAAAGCTTTTAGGCTCAAATCTCCAACTTGAAGTAACCATCGAAGAGAGTGGAGAGAGTCTAAGATTTGATATGGATAGTGACTATGACAAAGATGGTGCAAAACTGATGATAGATGAGAGAATTGAGTTAGAACTTCCTAAACACTGCTGTGCTAATTTTACTCAAGTCCACCTGCGTTTTGAGATACTCCAAGGTAGAGAAATCATCCAAACCATGCCAGGTTATGGTGCCCTTAAAATCGACCTGTATGAGAGCTATGCAGCCAACTGGTTCGTATAAAAGATAAAATGGAAAATATAAATATGAAAAACAACACTAAACTACTTTTTGGAATCCATATGCATCAACCCATCGACAACTTCGATTGGGTTATAGAGCATGGTGTAGAGGTCTGTTATGGACCTTTTTTTGAAGTTATGAGTAAGTACCCTGAGTTCAAGTTTGCTGTGCACTGTAGTGGATGGCTCATGGAAGAGATAAAAAACAAACATCCAAAAGTTTACAAAAACATCAAGACTTTAGCAGACCACGGAAGTATTGAGTTTTTTGGTGCTGGATACTACGAGCCAATTTTGAGTGTTATTCCCTCAGAGGACAGAGTAGATCAGATTAACCTGCTTAGCAAGTCTATAAAAAAAGATTTTAAACAAAAACCAAAGGGCTTGTGGCTTACAGAGAGAGTTTGGGAATCAGCTCTCATTCCTGATCTTGTAAATGCAGGCATAGAGTACACAGTTATGGATGACTACCATTTCCAATGTGCTGGTTTTGATGAAGAGATACTTGATGGTTTTTATATGAGTGAGGAGAGTGGCGAGAAGATGGGACTTTTTCCCATCAGTAAAAAACTTCGTTACGCCATTCCTTTTTTAAATGTCTCGAGTGCTATTGAGGCTATAAAATCTTATACAAGAGAAGAAAACTCAGCGGCTATAATCTTTGATGATGCAGAGAAGTTTGGTATGTGGCCGGGAACTCATGAGTGGGTGTATGAGAAGAAGTGGCTTGAAAATTTCGTAGAGGCTGTTTTAGCGGATGAGGCTATAGAGACTATGCACTTCAAAGATTACTATGAGTCTGAAAAAACACGAGGCATGGCTTACTTACCAAATGTCTCTTATTATGAGATGGGAGAGTGGAGTCTGCGTGCAAATGATGCTCTTAAACTTCATGCATTTAAAGAGGAGATGGGTGAGCAACGCTATGAAGCTGAAGGCGTGAAGTTTTTAAAAGGTGGCATCTGGAAAAACTTTCTTGTAAAGTATGAAGAGAGCAACCGTATACACAAACGAACCCTTGAACTCTCAAAAGCAAAAAAAGAGGTTAACAAAAAGAAATTTGACCTAGCACTTCACAAGTCTCAAGCAAACGACTCTCTCTGGCATGGCGTTTTTGGAGGTCTTTACCTTGCAAACCTTCGTGACAACGTCTACACTTACATCATCCAAGCGGAGAACGTTCGTTATGGTAAAAAGACAACTCTTGTAAGCGATGAGAATGAACTTGATGGACATGAGAAGATAAAAGCCGTGACTCAAAACTATATCTTTCGTTTTGACTCTGCTCATGGCGGACAACTTGTAGAGTTTGACTCAAGAGAGCATACTTTTAACTGGCAAAACACACTTACTCGTAGAAAAGAAGCTTACCATGAAGAGCTTTTAAACCCAAAACACAAAGAAGAGGAAAAAGCTGTTGTTGATGGCATTGACACCATCCACCATGCCGCTATAGAGGTCTCAGATGAACTTAAATCCGCCATCATTTACGACTGGCATTTGAAGAACTCTTTTGTTGACCACATAAGCGATGCAAACTTCAACCGTGACAACTTTAGATATGCAAATTTTAGAGAGTTTGGTGACTTTGCAAACCAGCCTTTTGAATCTAAAATGACACAAGAGAGTGCTACTTTTTGGCGAGATGGTGGTGTTTACACAGACAAAAAACACCCAACCGTACTCTCAAAGACTTACACTCCTTTTAAAAATGGCTTCGCGTTTACACTTGACTTAAACACAGAATCAAATGAGACTTTTAACTATGTAATGGAGCACAACTTTCACTTTGGAGAGTATGAGCTTGTAAATGTAAATGGGCAAAAGTTAGAAGATGAGGGAAGTTTTTTTGCTGTGAACTCCTTAGAGATAGAAGATGCTTATCTTAAACAAAAGATTACCATTAATCTAAACGCGGCGTTTGACCTACACTACTTTGAGCTCAAAACGCTCTCACAAAGCGAACACAGTTTTGATCTTAGTACTCAAGGTGTGAGTTTTGCTCTAGTTATACCTTTTGAAGATGCTTTAAGCCTTGAGGGAACTTTGGAGATTGCTAATGTCTGAGATTCGATATGACCGTCTTCACGACAGAGATGTCATCATAGCACCTGAGCGTATTCACCGTCCTAGCTGTGAAGTTCGTCAAAGTGAACGCCGCTCAACTCCAAGAGTCTGTCCATTTTGTGAGGGAAATGAAAAACTGACGCCTCCAGAAATTTTTGCACTTCGTTCAAAAGAGAGTTTTGCAAATGAGTCAGGTTGGAAAACAAGGGTCGTACCAAATCTTTTTAAAGCAGTTCAAATTGAAACGCCACACAAACATCACTACGGTTTTTTTGAGCATTGGGAAGGTTTTGGTGCACATGAAATTCTTATAGATACACCCCAGCACTACACATCTATGACACAGTGGAGTGAGCAAAATGCCATAGACTGGCTTAGTACCCTTCGTGGACGTGTTAACGATTTACGCAAAGATGGCCGTTTGGCTTCACTTACCATCTTTAAAAATGAGGGTGTTGAAGCGGGTGGAACACAACCACACTCTCACACTCAGATAATAGGACTCCCACTAATACCAAAAAGTAAAAAAGAGGAGTACTCGCGTTTACATCAGCACTACAGACATGAGCAAAACTCGCTTATATCCCTTCTTGTAAAAGAGGAGTTAAACGCAGAGCAAAACCGTATTATTGCTTCAAGTGGAGAGTTTGTAGCATTTTGTCCATATGCAAGTTCGCATCCTTTTGAGATTATGATTAGTTCTCAAAAAGCATTAGGAGAGCTGAACTCTTTGAGTGATGCTTCTATAAAAGAGCTCTCACCTTTACTGCTTGATGTATTAAAAAGACTTAAAACGCAGCTCAACTGTTTGGACTTTAACCTTATACTCTCTACTCCACCCTTGCAAGAGTCTACTCTTGGACATGAGTTATTTGAGACTTTTAAAGACGCGAGCAGATTTTACATTCGCATTATTCCTCGCATATATAAGTATGGTGGATTTGAGCACGAGAGTGAAATCTACATCAATCCAGTAGCACCAGAACTCGCTGCAAAACTACTACGAGAGGCTTATAATGTCTAAAGAGTTAGTCAATAAAAAATCATTACTATTTTGTGCAAGTGAGGTCTACCCTTTTGCAAAAACTGGTGGACTTGCCGACGTTGCACATGCACTTCCACGTGCATTGTGCGAGACTTATGACACTCAAGTAGTCCTTCCTCTTTATGCTTCTATAGACAAAGATAAGTACTCTATAGTCTCACTCAAAAACTCTTTTACTCTTACACTAAACGCCACTCCTTACGAGGTAGAACTCTATGGATGTAAACATGAAGGTGTAGAGTATGTTTTTATCTACTCGGCACTTTTGTGTGAAAGAGAGTACTTGTATGGAACGCCAACCCAGGGTTACGGGGACAACGCGCTGCGTTTTGCCATTTTTAACCATGCAATAGTAGAACTCTTAAAACAAAAAGAGTATGACTTCGCACATCTAAATGACTGGCAGTCTGCACTCGTACCTCTACTGATACAACAAGCAAAAAACATACAAACAAAAACTCTCTTTACTATTCATAACCTCGCTTATCAGGGAGTTTTTGCTTATGAAGAGCTCTTTAACATTGGGGTAAATAGTAGTTACTTTAACATCGATGCCTTAGAGTTTTATGGCAAAGTAAACTTCATGAAAGCGGGAATCGCTTATGCAGACGCAGTAACAACGGTGAGTCCAAACTATGCAAAAGAGATTTTAACACCTGCGTTTGCTTGTGGACTTGAGGGCTTTTTGTCTCACCACAAAAACAAACTCTCAGGAATTTTAAACGGCATTGACACAGAGCACTTCAACCCAAGCAAAGACAAGCTTATAGAGCAGACTTTTTCGAACCTAACACAAAAACTTGTAAATAAAAAAGCCTATCTTAAAGAGGCAAAACTAAGAGGAATCAAAAAACCTCTTTTTGCTTTCATTGGGCGTTTTACAGATCAAAAGGGAGTTGACCTTCTCATAGAAGTTTTAGAAGATCTCGCCTCACAAGAGTGTAACATCGTCATCCTTGGAGATGGTGAAGAGAGATACCAAACGCCAATCAAAGAGATAGCTCAAAAACATACAAATATACACTTTGAGTTTAAGTATAACGAGCCGCTCTCCCACCGTATCTATGCAAGTGCTGACTTTTTACTTATGCCTTCACTTTTTGAGCCATGTGGACTTAACCAGATGATAGCTATGAGTTATGGAGCCTTGCCAATAGTTCACTCTGTGGGTGGACTAAAAGATAGTGTACAAAACTACAAACGCTTTAATGCAGAGTCACAAAAAGGGTATGGAATTCTCTTTAAAACGCCAAATGCAGACTCATTTTTAAAAGCTCTTCAAGAGGCTCTAAAACTTTACGAGAGCAAAAAAGAGTACAACATCTTAGTCAAACACAATATGCTTTGTGACTTCTCATGGTCCAAAAGTGCACAGCTTTACAAAAAGCTTTATGAAGAGTTATAAGGAAAAAAGATGGATAAGTTAAATATTTTGCTCGCAGCTTCAGAGGTCGTACCTTTTGCAAAAAGCGGTGGTCTTGCAGATGTCTCAGGAGCTCTTCCAAAAGCTCTTAAAGAGCTAGGTCATGACATCAGAGTGGTTATGCCTCGCTACTATGTAGTAGATAAAGCCAAGTATGGACTCAAGCTCTTAGAGGGAGCTTTGAGTGTTCATATGGGTTCTATGGGTGAGATGTTTTGTGGCGTTTATGAGGGAAGACTTCCTCAAAGTGATGTGCCAATATACTTCATAGAACATGATGCTTTTTTCGGTCGTAAAGGTCTTTATGATGAAGATGGAGAGGGCTATGATGACAATGATAACCGTTTTATATTTTTCTCAAAAGCGGTAATGCAACTTGCAAAAAAACTCCACTTTCATCCTGATGTCATCCATGCAAATGATTGGCATACGGCACCTATTCCTATGCTTTTAAACACAACATATGCCTTTGATGAAAACTTTAAAAACACAGGTGCACTTCTAAGCATTCACAACTTAGAGCACCAAGGAAAGTTTTATAAGGGTGCTATGGATGTTCTTGGAATTGGCTGGGAACACTTTAGGGCTGATGAGCTTGAAGAGTATGATGGACTCAACCTTTTAAAAGGTGGAATTGTGCATGCTGATGCTATCAATGCTGTGAGTAAAAAGTATGCTCAAGAGATACGAACAGCAGAGTTTGGCTTTGGACTTGAGAACCTCATCAACATAAACGCAGACAAACTCTTTGGTATCTTAAATGGTGTTGATTATGATGAGTGGTCGCCAAGTATTGACTCTCTTATACCGCACAACTTTGACGCGGATTCACTTGAGGGAAAAGCTCTATGTAAACAAGAGTTACAAAAGAGATTTAAGCTACCACAAAACCCAAACATACCACTTATAGGTCTTGTTGGGCGTTTAGCAGAGCAAAAGGGAATCACTCTTATCGCTAGCGTTTTAGAGATGGTTTTAGAGATGGATATACAGATAGTTCTTTTGGGAACTGGAGAGAAATGGGCAGAGAGTTTCTTTAGTGAAAAAGCTGCAAAATATCCAGAAAAATTTGCAGTCTACATAGGCTATGACAATGCCATCGCTCACCAGATAGAAGCTGGAAGTGATATGTTTTTAATGCCTTCACTCTTTGAGCCTTGCGGACTCAACCAAATCTACAGTCTGCGTTATGGAACACTCCCAATAGTTCGAGCGACAGGTGGACTTGATGATACTATAGAAAACTACGATGCCTATCACAAAAGTGGAACTGGCTTTAAGTTTTATGACCCAACTCCTAGTGCACTTAGAGATACTATAGGCTGGGCAGTTGATGTCTACTACAATGACAAAGAGGGATTTTCACAGCTCATACAAAACGCCATGCACAAACGCTATGAGTGGAGTAAGGCGGCGGTAGGATATGAAGAGCTTTACCGCCATATAGTTCAGGGTAGAAAAAACCACTAAGAGTGAGAAGATAAAAATGAATAAAAGTATAAAACACAAAATCCACTACAATCTCTCTACTTTGAGTGATATGGATATCTACCTTTTTAAACAAGGCTCACACACAAAAATGTATGAGAAGTTTGGTGCACACCCTATGACACATAAGGGTAAAAGCGGTGTTCACTTTGCTGTTTGGGCACCAAACGCAGAATCGCTTTGTGTTCGTGGAGACTTTAATGACTACGAGATAGATGCACATCCACTGAAACTCAGAGAAGATGATTCTGGGATTTGGGAAGGCTTTATTGAGGGGATTTCTCAAGGCTTAACATACAAGTACCATATCGTCTCAAAGTTTCATAACATTGTGCATGAGAAGAGTGATCCTTTCGCGTTTTATAGTGAAGTGGCTCCAAAGTCAGCTTCTCGCATTTATGAGCTTGAGAACTATAAGTGGGATGATGATGAGTGGATGAGTAAACGCCACGAGAAAAATGCCCATGACTCTCCTGTAAGTATCTACGAGATGCATTTAGGTTCATGGAGAAGAAAAGTAGAAGAGGAAAATCGTCCGCTTACCTATAAAGAGACAGCCAATGAACTCGTTCCTTATCTTAAAAAGATGCACTATACTCATGTTGAGTTTATGCCACTTAGCGAGTACCCTTACTTTGGTTCTTGGGGTTATCAGGTTGTTGGCTACTTCTCTGCTACCTCGCGTTTTGGTGAGCCAGAGGATCTGATGTACCTCATAGAAGAGCTTCACAAAAATGGTATCGGTGTTATCATGGACTGGGTTCCTTCACATTTTGCTGTAGATATGCATGGGCTTATCAACTTTGATGGAACAGCACTCTATGAACATGAAGATCCTCGTCAGGGTTATCATCCTGAGTGGGGAAGTATCATCTTCAACTATGGACGTAACGAGGTCAAATCTTTTCTTATAAGTTCAGCCCTCTTTTGGCTTGACAAGTACCATGTGGATGGCATACGGGTAGACGCAGTTGCATCTATGCTTCATCTTGATTATGCTAGAGAAGAGGGAGAGTGGATACCAAACAAAGATGGAGGAAATGAAAACCTCGAAGCCGTAGACTTTTTACGTACACTCAATGAGAGTGCCTATAGAGAATTTCCAGACATTATGATGATAGCAGAAGAGTCAACTGCTTGGCCGATGGTCACACGTCCAACAAGTATAGGCGGTCTTGGCTTTGGTTTTAAATGGAATATGGGCTGGATGCATGACACTCTCAAGTATATGAGTTTTGACCCAGTCTATAGACAGCACCATCACCATCAACTCACCTTTAGTCTCTGGTACGCATTTGATGAACACTTTATGCTGCCTCTAAGTCACGATGAAGTGGTTCATATGAAAGGCTCCCTCATAAATAAAATGCCTGGAGATGAAGCACTCAAGTTTGCAAATCTTCGGGCAATGTACTCTTATATGATGTCACACCCTGGGAAAAAACTTCTCTTTATGGGTGGAGAGATTGCGCAGTACTCGGAGTGGAACTATGAGGGAAGTCTTGATTGGCATATTTTAAAAAATCCTTATCACTCCAAACTACAAAAGATGTTAGCAGACCTAAACTTCATCTACAAAGATGAGAGAGCCCTCCATCAGTATGATGAAAAGCAGATTGGTTTTGAGTGGATAGACAATGGTGATTACCAACACAACTGCATAAGCTATATACGTAAATCAGACAATCCTGATGAGAATGTTTATGTACTTTGTAACTTTGCAAATGCGACAAGAAGTCAGTATAAGGTTGGTGTACCCTACCCTGGAGAGTACGAAGAGATTTTTAACTCTCAGTCAAGTTACTACGAGGGTACGAATGTTGGAAATACTGGAAAAATCAAGGCAAAAAAAGAGCCAATGCATGGACAAGAGTACTCTTTAGAGTTAACTGCCCCTTCTTTAGGCGTTATTTATCTTAAAAGGGTCTCTTAATATGATACTATTGTGTAAAGAGCACTTTTACTCGGCAAAATAGAGCGTTGTTTGAAGCTGATTTATCACTGCTTTAGTTTTATATTTTACTAACATTACAGAAGGAGTATCATTTGCTAGAAAATGAAACAGAATTACAGAAAAAATTTTGGGAGATATTTTCCAAACAAGACAGAGCTAAAATAGACGAGTTTAAAAAATATATGGATAAGTTTGCCATTAATTTTAACTTATATAAAGATGGAAACTTCATTGAGCAATCTCTTCCTTTTGATGTTATACCTAGAATTATTGAAAAACAAGAGTTCAATAAAATAGAAAGAGGACTTCAGCAACGTGTTCATGCACTGAACCTATTTCTAGAAGACTTATACACAGATGCAAAGATAGTAAAAGAGGGAATTGTTCCCCAAGAGTTTGTAGAACAAGCGAGTGGATATCTCAAAGAGTTTAAGGGTTTTTCACCTTCAAAAAAGATAAGAACTCATATCAACGGTATAGACTTAGTAAAAGATACAGTCAATGATGAGTGGGTAATTTTAGAAGACAATCTTCGTGTTCCAAGTGGTTCTAGTTATCCTCTTTCTATCAGAGACACATATAGAAAAATCTATCCTGAGTTTTTTGAAACATTTAAGATTGAACCTATTAAAGAGTATCCTAGCTACATAGCAAGTGCTATGGAGTATGTAAATACTGGGGGAATAAATGTAGTTCTTACTCCTGGGCGTTTTAATTCTGCTTACTATGAACACAGTTACTTAGCTGAACAGGTAGGAGCACAACTTGTGCGTTCACATGAACTAGTTGTTAAAGATAAAAAACTCTACTACAAAAACTACAATGGTAAACTTATTTTAGTTGGTGCAGTTTATAGAAGACTTGATGATGATTTTCTTGATCCGAAGTTTTTCAATCCTGAGAGTCTTATAGGTGTTCCGGGCATTATTGATGTCTACCTTGCAGGAAATGTTGCACTTATGAATGCCATCGGTAATGGTGTAGCAGATGACAAAGGAATCTACTACTTCGTTCCTAAGATGATAGAGTACTATCTTGGTGAAGAGCCAATTCTTAAAAATGCTCCAACATATCTTCCATACTTCAAAGAGGATAAAGAGTATATCTTTAACAACATTGAAAAGCTCGTTATCAAAGATGTGGCTGAAGCTGGTGGTTATGGCGTTTTATTTGGTCATACTATGACTGAGTTACAACTGAGTGATTTAAAAGCAGTTATAGAAGCACATCCAAGAAGATTTATTGCTCAAGAGCTGATTGAGTTTTATGATGAGAAGTGTTATCTCAATGGAGAGCTTCAAGATAGAAAAGCGGATTTTAGAGCCTATGTAGTAATGGGTGAAGATATAAAAGTTTGGCAGTGTGGACTTACACGTTATGCACTCGAAGCTGGAAACTACCTTGTAAACTCTTCACAGGGTGGTGGTTTTAAAGATACTTGGGTTATGGAGTTATAAGATGGTACAGTTATTAACAGCAAATTCGGCAACAAACCTCTACTGGTTAGGTAGATATATAGAGCGCATAAATGGGCTTCTTACAAATCTTATGCCAGCATACGACAATAGCATTGATATAGATATAAATGCCGGAAAAAAACTCTATAAAGGTTTTAGCATAGATATAGAGTATGAAAGTGCACATGAGTTTTTAGAAGTTGCTATGTTTGGTGAGCATGACTCAAATCTTCTAAACCTAGCTGAGTATGCAAGAGAAAACGCCATCATTAGCCGTAGTTACATAAATACTGAAGCCTTTGGAGAGATTATGGAACTTCACTCTGTACTGAAGAATGCTTCAAATAGTTATGCAGATATTGACTACAACCTTATTAACGATGCTCTTTCACTTATAAGTGAGATATGGGGTGAGGTTTCAAAAATCTCTAAAAGCAATACAAGTGATCACTTCTTAAAACTTGGAAGACTTATAGAGAATCTTGATTTTCATTTGAGATTTTCTGGAGATGATGAACACGCTTCAAACATAAAAGAGAGTATTAATGGAATCACAGATTTTTTAATCTCTCAAAGTGAATCAGAAGGCGTTCAAACACAGACTCAAACAAATACAGATGAAAACATCATCGATGTACTCCATTCAAAAGTTCAAGCACTTATAATCAACTAAAATGAAAACAACAGAAATATTTTCTTCACAACTCCCCGTTGGGGAGAAACTGAGTATAAAAAGAACTCGGTTTGAACCAACACACACTACAAGTAAAACAAAATTAAAAAGAATTAGTATAGTAAGTGGAATTCATGGAGATGAACTTGAAGGGCAGTATGCTATCTTTCTTCTTGGTGCATGGCTTAAAGAAAATCAAGACTCTATTTCTGGCATTATCGACTTATATCCTGCTGTAAATGCACTTGGAATTGACTCTATTACAAGAGGATTTCCTGTATATGAAGTAGATTTAAACAGAGTTTTTCCTGGAAAAGAGAGTGATTTTCTCCCCGGTCAACTTGTACATGCCTTGGCAATGGATATAAAAGGGAGTGATATTGCTATAGATATCCACTCCTCTAACATCTTTTTAAAAGAGATTCCTCAGATAAGAATTAACAAAGAGTTCTCAAACGCCACCCTTCCTTTGGCTAAAAAACTCAACTGTGATTTTATCTGGATACATGATGCTGTGACCGTTCTTGAAGCAACTTTTTCACATACTATGAATGAGCTTGGAACAAAGACACTTGTTGTAGAGATGGGTGTGGGTATGCGTCTCACAAAAGAGTATGGCACACAACTCCTCAACGGAATGCTCAACCTTATGAAATCAGAGGGCATCATACAGAGTGATGAAGTTTTTGAACAGCGCACTCCTTTTTCCTCAGAAGTAGGAGATGTTTTTTACATAAACTCACCAAAAAGCGGCCTTTTTGTACCTGAACTTGACCACTGTGCCATTATTGAAAAAGGGCAAAAAATAGGAAAAATAGTAAATCCTCTTAATGGAGATATCTTAGAAGAGCTTTACTCTCCAAGCGAAGGTATTATGTTCACCCTTAGAGAGTACCCAGTAGTATACGAAGGCTCTCTTATTGCAAGAATTTTTGGAAACACTAACAATGAAAAAAATTGAAATAGTAAAAATAGAATCACTCAACCGTGAACCACTCCTCATAGAGGGTTATCTTTTTGAAGGCTCCGACCCTGATGCACCGAGTGTAGCAATTGTGGGAGCTATGGAGGGAAAAACGATTCTGCCTCTTTATAGTGCTTCTAAACTTGTTGACTTTTTACAAAATGATATAGATGATGCAAAAAAGATAAAAGGAAATATTTTAGTCATTCCCTCTATAAACCACTATGCACTTAACCTTGATGAGAGATTTTGGCCCTTAGATAAAACAAACTTAAATATGATGTTTCCAGGATATGAAGAGGGTGAAACTACACAGAGAATTTCAAAACGCCTCTTTGATGCCCTAAGTGGATATGATTATGGAATCTCACTTGAGACAAGGCATGATCTCTCAACTTGTCTTGCTTACATCACACTTTTTAAGTCTGGTTATGAAGATTTAGAAGCTGCAAAGATGTGCGGTTTTAGGCTTATTCACCATAAAGAGTTAAAGCCCACTGACACAGTATCACTCCAGTACAACTGGCAACTCTGGGGAACAAAAGCATTTTCTATAGTCTCTCCAAGTGATACAACCATCAACCCAAATACTGCACAGAGTCTCTTTAATGGTTTGATGAGATTTTTAAGTAAATCAGGGATTTTAGATTATAAAGTTCTTCTAGGCTACGACTCAAATATAATCTTAGATAAAGATATAGAAATTGTAAAAACGCCTAAGAGTGGTATTTTTATTCCTACAAAAAAGGTAGGTGCATCTGTCAAACAAGATGAGATGCTTGGAAAAATCATTCACTCCTTAGAGGGAAATGTCATCCATAGAATTTTTTCACCCTGTGATGGAGTTATCACCTGTATCTACAAAAATGGTCTTATCTTTGAAAATGCGTTGGCGTTTAGAGTCGCTAAGAGTATCTAAACGCTAGAACTGCTCTTGACTTTGACTCTGCACTTGGAGTGTAGAGTCTTGTGATTGAGTCTGTTTTTTAAACTCACTTGCCACTGGTATCTCTCTTCGTACATCCACCATTACTGAGAGTTGACTAGAGCCACTACTTACAACAACACCCTTTAAAGGTGAAATATCATTATAGTCTCTACCACTTCCTAAGAGTATATGCTGTTCAAGAGGAATCATATTGTTCGTAGGATCAAACTCTGCCCACCCTGCACCTGGTATGTAGAGTGCAAACCAAGCATGAGAAGCATCGACTCCAAAGAGTTTTTCTTCTCCCTCTGGAGGAAGTGTCTCAATGTAACCACTCATATATTTTGTTGGGAGTCCTATACTTCTTAAAGCGGAAATTGCAAACTGCGCAAAATCTTGACAGACCCCTTTTTTCTCTTTAAAAATCTCTTCAATAGGAGTTGTTATGTCACTAAAACCCGAAACAAACTCAAAATCATGAAAGATACGACCCATAAACTCATTTGCAGCTTCAAAGATATCTCTATCGTATTTAAAAGACTCTAGAGCATACTCTTTAATAGCTGAAGATTTTTTAGTGATAAGCTCAGACTCAAAAAGAAACTGTTTTGCATCTACATCTTCTACATGAAAATTTGCTAAACGCTCTAAAGCTTGCCCATAACTTATACTCTTACTTTTCAACTCTTCAATTTTTTCTTGTATGAGTTCTGGAAATATTTCTACTTTTGACTTTCCAATAACATGAAGTTCTTGATGTGGCTCTCGTATAAGCATATGCTTGTTTGAATTTCCAAAAATGTCTATAAACTCACTCTTCTCAAAAAGCATAGGCTCGATATCCATAGAAAAATCTAAAAGCTTTTGTGTTTGACTCTCAACTGGTTTTAGTCTTGCTATGTTATGACTAAAGCTAACCATGCTTTGGTATTTGAAAGATGTCTTGTGGTATATATTATAAATCATGTTTACTCATCATAGTGTGAAAAATATGTATTTGAAAACTCATCAGAGCACTTTAAAAAGAGTTTAGAGAGATCTTCTAAAAGTGCATCCAAACCAATATAAACACCGTCGTCTTCTTGCGTTTGTAAAAGTGATTTGATATCTAAATCTTTGAGTAATCCTAAAGCTTCTATCATCGGTTCTTCATAAGAGGTTACATACTCTTTAGCTTTTGGAAGCTCTTTAAATCCATCAAGTAACTCTTTAATCATAGAGTGTAAAGAGTTTGGAAACTGTGGGTGAACAATCAAAAACTCTATAGTATTATACAGAGTAAGTGAAGTTTTATAGTACGCTCTAAAGGCATTAAAACTCTCTTGCGTTTTTAAGACACTCTCTAAGAGGTCATACCCTATGTACTTGTCAACTTTCAAACAAAGCATAGATCTTAGTTTAGATATGAGGAGCATTGAAGTTTCTACCTTATACCCTATTTGATAGAGCATTAGACCCTGCTCTTTAAAGATACTCTCTTTGACCAACTCTTTGTATGCCATCATATAAATCAAAAACTGATCAAGGTCATTTGAAATTTGTAGTGTTGACTCCTTATCTCTTAGGAGAAACTCTTGCCAAGCACTATCTAACTTATCAAAAAGTTTAGAAGACTCAACTGTTAGCAGATCTTTTAGATTTATATGTGTGTTTTTGAGCATACTTACTGTAAATGACAGAGTTCCACTTCTGTTTGTATCTTTAATCACAGACCGAATTTCAGTCATCGGAAAACGCTCAATGACCTCTTTGTTTATCTCACTTAAAAAACCTGGATAACTCATCGTCATATGTGTCAATGTTTTTTGCAAAATCTCTTGTGACTCTTTTGAAGTGTTTATCTCATATCTGTAGAAGTTTGTTATCTTTTTAATAAGATGAGAGATAAGTCTTGCTGTTACAATACTGCGTGCAAGATATCTCCCAAACCAAAAAAGGTTTTCAGCCTTAAGCGTTGGAATATTTTGAATAGAGGTCTCAACATAATTAGAGTACTTTAAAAAGTCATAGACTATCGCTTCTTCCTCTTTATCTGAGAGAACCCACAAATCTTTACTCGTTCCACCCTGCTGTGATGAGAGTAAAAGTGTGTCTTTACTCGCAGAGACTCTAACGAGCCCACCTTTCATCACACTAAACTCATCATCTTTTTTGACACAGAAAGTTCTTATGACGGCATTTCTAGCTTCAAGAGAACCATTTGTATAGTACGGTGTTGTTGAAAACTGTATCTCTTCTTGTGCTACATACTGATGAGGAGCTTGAATGAGTGCTGATTTTAGTTCATCTATCTCTAAGTCTGAGAGTTTACTCCCAAAATAGACTTTAATACTCTCAGTTCTATCTATCTTTTTGATGATGAGCGTTTGGAGATTTTCCAAAACAAAATCCAACTCTTTTTTCTGACCACACCACCAAGTTGCAATCTGTGGCAAAAGAAGCTCTTCTTGAAGAAAATACTCTGCAATCTTCTCCATAAATGGATTGAGCCCTGCATTTTCTAAGATAGCACTTCCTATTGGATTGAGCATATTTAAGTTACCTTGTCTTGAGGCATCTACAAGCCCAGCTACTCCAAGGTGAGAAGAGTTTTTAAGCTCTAAGGGATCGCAGTATCTATCATCAACCCTACGTATAAGTGTATTTATCTCTTTTAAACCACTCAAACTCTTAAGCCACAAGGAGCCATTTTTACTTAAAAGATCAGCTCCTTGAACGAGATTTACCTCTAGGTGAGCACTAAGATATGAGTGTTCAAAGTACGTCTGATTGTGCACACCTGGTGTTAAGATAGCTGCTTTTGAGAGATCATTGTTAGTAAGTTTTTTAAGAAGTGCTTTGTAATCTTCTATAAAAGGATAGAGTTTTTTTATCTGAATATCTGGATAGATATCTTTAGAGATGGCATTCATAGTGAGTCTATTTTCTATAGCATAACCAAGGCCTGAAGGTGCCTGCGTTTTATCACTGATAACCCAAATCTTTCCATCTGGAGCCCGTGCTACATCTGCAGCGTAAAAGTTAAGGTTAAAATTTTCTAAATTTCCACAGTCATAAAGTTCACTTGCATAGCCTTTATGCCCAAAAACAACCTCTGCAGGAATGATGTTCTCTTTTATAAGTCTGCGCTCAGAATAGAGATCTTTAAAGATAAGGTTTAGAAGTTTTGCACGTTGTTGTAATCCCTTGGTGACAGATGCCCACTCTTTTTCTTGTACCACAAAAGGGATTGGGTCCATACTCCAGTAACGATTCGTACTTTTTTTAGAGTTTTCATAGGTGTTAAATGTAACACCATTATACTCCATGTGCCATTTTATATCTTCTTGCTTGCTTTTGAGGAGATCATTACCTGCGTTTTCTAAACTTTCAAGTATAGGTTTCCAATGCTCTTTGATGTTACTATGCTCATCATATATCTCATCACATGATGATTCATTTTTATAACTATCAAAGATTGACATCTACTGTTTGGCCCACTTTCTTCTTAAATCTAGTGTGTTTGGATACTCCAAACTTCTTGCAACTTCTTGGAAGTAAAAACGTTTATTTTCTTTCCCTTTTGCTTTTGTGATAACGGCACGTTTAGCACCATTTACATCAACTAAGCTCTGTTGCACAACTGAAGAAGAAATATACTCAATTTCTCCTTGAGAATGGTTGAAATCCCAGAACCTATTTATGCGACGAGACTCTGCTTCATTACTGTTGACTGGGAAAGTATCATATGTTCGTCCACCAGGATGAGATACATGATATGTCATCCCACCAATAGAACGCTGGTTCCATTTATCGACCACATCAAAAACAAGAGGAGTATCTACCCCAATAGTTGGATGGAGTGCCGACCATGGCTGCCAAGCCTTGTACTTCACACCAGCAACATACTCACCCTCAACACCCGTAGCACTAAGAGGAATCACAACACCATTACAAGTCAGTACATATCGCTCAGGTGTGAAATGATTTACCTTCACCTGAACACGTTCTAGTGAAGAGTCCACATAACGCGATGTTCCTTGTGAACCACTCTCCTCACCAAGAACATGCCAAGGCTCAATAGCCGCACAAATCTCAAGGTGAAAATTCTCAACTGTCGCCATTCCATAAAGTGGGAATCTAAACTCAAAGAAAGGATCAAACCAATCAAGTTTAAACGGATATCCTTCATTGTTTAAGAACTCAACGATATCTCTTAAATCCTCTTGCACATAATGCTTTAGTAAGAACTTATCGTGAAGCTGTGTTCCCCAACGCACAAGTTTGTGCTTGTATGGTTTTTTCCAAAACAGTGACACAAGTGTTCTTACTAGTAACATCTGTAAAAGTGCCATATGTTGGTGAGGCGGCATATCAAACGCACGAAGTTCAAGTATTCCAAGTCTACCAGTGCTCGAATCTGGCGAGTAAAGTTTATCTATACAGAACTCTGAACGGTGAGTATTTCCCGTGATGTCTGTAAGCATATGTCTAAAGAGTCTATCTGTAAGCCAAAAAGGAACTTCCCCACTCTCTGGAATCTGTGAAAATGCAATCTCTAGCTCGTAAAGGTTTTCGAGTCTTCCCTCATCCACACGTGGAGCTTGAGAAGTTGGGCCTATAAACGCACCTGAGAAAAGATATGACAGACCTGGGTGGTGTTGCCAAAAAGTGATAAGACTACGAAGGAGCTCAGGACGGCGAAGTAGAGGAGAATCTTCTGGTTTCATCGCACCAATAGTTACATGATTTCCTCCACCAGTTCCTGTATGTTTTCCATCAAGCATAAACTTTTCAGTTCCCAAACGCGACTGTCGTGCATCTTCATAAAGTGTAAAAAGGTTATGAGTTAAATCGCCCCAAGACTCAGCTGGTTGGATATTTACCTCAACTACACCTGGATCTGGAGTAACTTTTATTCTATCTATACGAAGGTCATGCGCTGGCTCATAGCCTTCTAGCACTACTTTAATATCTAGTTTTTTTGCTACCTCTTCTATACTTACCATAAGGTCTAAAAATGCCTGTGTATGATTAAGTGGTGGGAGGAATATATAGAGTTTTCCATCACGAATCTCTATATTTAAACCTGTTCTTACAAACATGCTTTCTTTAGGATCTGTTGTTTCGAGCATCTTTTTATAGCGTGCTCTTGCATCTTTTCTCAGCTTATCAAAACCTGGAACATCAGCAAATAAATCAGGCTCAAAATGTGGAGGAAGTTCTGCCTTTGGTTTTTGAACAAGAGAATCCATAGGTAGACGCAGACCAACAGGAGAGTTACCCGGTAAAAGATAGAGGTTCCCGCGTTTAAAAGTCCAACCAGAACTTAGCCATTTTGTCTCACCAAAGTTTAGAGGTAAGACATACCCTACCTCTTTGTTCAGTCCTTGTGAGAGAACTTTTGCGATGTTTTGTCTCTCAAGAGAATCATCCAAGTCTACTTTTAAGGGGTCAATATCTGCTGGAAGTTGTGCCTCTTTCATGATGTAATGATATGGATCTTCATAGGCTTTTACAACATTATCTGGACTGATACCAAGCATAAGTGCTAATGTGTTTATGAACTTGAGTGCATCATCATTTGTGTAGTTGTACTTTTCATTCATATCCGCAAAAAGCTCTGGGTTTTTCCAAATTTTCTTCCCATCTTTTCGCCAAATGATAGACATTTGCCATCTAGGAATTGGCTCACCTGGATACCACTTTCCTTGTGCATAGTGGAGCATTCCACCCTTTGTAAATGAGCCTAAAAGTTTACGAGAGAGTTTATCTGCAAGCTCGCGTTTGTGTTCACCATCTGCATCTGTATTCCATTCAGGTGACTCCATATCGTCTATAGAAACAAAGGTTGGCTCTCCACCCATAGTCAATCTTACATCATTTTCTTCTAACTCTTTATCTACTTCAAAACCAAGATTGTATATCTCTTCCCATTGATCTTCACGGTATGGTTTTGTAACACGAGGAGACTCAAAGATACGTGTCACTGTGTTAGAGTACTCAAACTCTGTCTCACACTTATCACTTAGACCTTCAATCGCATGTGCACTCTCAAAGTTTGGAGTACAAGCAAGAGGTATATGCCCCTCCCCTGCAAAAAGCCCACTCGTAGAGTCAAGCCCAATCCATCCAGCACCAGGAATATAAACTTCCGTCCATGCATGGAGGTCTGTAAAATCTTCTTCAGGACCGCTTGGACCATCAAGAGATTTAATATCTGCACTAAGTTGCACTAAATAACCCGATACAAATCTAGCAGCTAGTCCTAGTTGACGTAGTACTTGTACAAAAAGCCAAGCATAGTCACGACAACTTCCTAGTTTTTTATCTAGAGTAACTTCACATGTTTGTACACCAGTTTCAAGGCGAATGGTATAGTTTAGATACTTGTATATCTCACTGTTTAAGTAAACTAAAAAGTCATTAATTGGACGTGGTGTTAAGTCCAATGTTTTCATAAACTTTTTAAGTTTTTTCCCATCTTCTTCAATTTCAAGATATGGAATTAGCTCTTTTTGAAGCTCTTTGTTATACTTAAAAGGGAATTTTTCAGCACTCTCTTCAACAAAAAAGTCAAAAGGATTGATGGTAATCATATCTGCGATAATCTCTACATCTATCCCAAACTCTTTTACTTTTTCAGGAAAAACTATACGTGCAAGGTAATTTCCAAAAGGATCTTGTTGCCAGTTTATAAAGTGCTCTTTAGGAGTAATATTTAATGAGTAAGACTCAATAGGCGTTCTACTATGCGGAGCTGGACGTAATCTAATTACGTGGGGAGATAAGTTTATATATTTGTCGTATTTATAGTGTGTTTTATGTGAAATAACAACTTTGAGTGCCATGAAGTTCTCCTGATTTTTGTAAGTGTATACTTAAATGATTATATCATTATATTCTTACTCTAGCATCAGTAAAACTGCTTAATAAAGAGGCTATCAAGATAAAAAAACTCTAAATCAAATCTCTCATTTGACTCTCTGTTAAAGTCTTCACACCCAAACTCTCCGCCTTATCATACTTACTTCCAGCATCTTCGCCATAGATTAAAAAGTCTGTTTTTTTACTTACACTTCCACTTACTTTTGCACCTAGGGCTTCAAGTATCTCTTTTATAGCACCACGGCTCTCACTCATTGTTCCAGTTAGAACTACAGTTTTTGCTTTAAAAGGATTGTCTGCTGCTTCTTCGCGTTTAAGTGGCTCTTTTGGTTGGAGTTTTTCTTGAAGTTTTTCTATAGTTTGTGCATTTACTCTTACAAACTCTAAAACAGACTCAGCCATCTCTTCTCCAATACCATCGCACTCTATAAGCTGCTCTTTTGTGGCGTTTACAAAGTCAAACCCAAACTCCTCTGCTAAGGTTTTTGAAGCCACTTCACCGATGTGTTCTATACCAAGAGAGTTTATAAAACGCCAGTAGTCACTCCCCTTGGCGTTTTGTATAGCATCTAGTAAGTTTTGTGATTTTTTCTCTTTAAAACCTTCGAGTTCTAAGAGTTTATCAAGTGTCAAGTCAAACAAATCAAGCACACTTAAAACTAGCCCACTCTTAAAAAGAGCCTCCACTATTTTCACACCAAGCCCATCTATATTTAGACAAGATTTTGAGGCAAAGTACATGATGGAGTTTACAACTCTTGCATCACATTTTAGATTTTGACACTTTAAAAGTACACCTTCATCTAAAAGTTCACTTGTACATACTGGACAGTTTGTAGGTCTTTCGTATGGCGTTTCAACACCCGTGCGTTCATGTGTAAGTACTTTGATGATTTTTGGTATAACATCGCCACTTCTTAAAATGATGACCTTGTCTTTAAGACGGATATCTTTTCTCTCTATCTCATCAAAGTTATGCAGGGTTGCACGCTCAACGATAACACCTTCTATATCTGTAGGCTCCACTATAGCAACAGGAGTAACAGCACCGGTTCGTCCAACCTGCAGGATGATATCTTTTAGGGTTGTTATCTTCTCAACTGCAGGAAACTTGTAAGCAACTGAGAAACGCGGTACTTTTACAGTGTAACCCATATCTATCTGAGAAGCTATTTCATCTACTTTTATTACCATTCCATCGAGCATCATTGGATAAGACTCTCTATCACGAACCATCTGTTTATATATAGACTCTATCTCGTCAAAACCACTACATACTGCTCTTTCTGGCGGTTTTTTAAATCCAAGTTCATAGATATACTCCATTTTTTTATGGAGATGTTTATACTCTAGTGTATCTTCACCTACACCATAAGGTAAAAAGACTAAGTTTCTTGAAGCCGTAATACTAGAGTCTAATTGTCTAAGACTTCCAGCTGCTGCGTTTCTAGGGTTTGCAAAAAGAGCTTCGCCTGCGTTTAAACGCGACTGATTTATTTTCTCAAACTCATCTTTAAAGATGACAACTTCTCCACGAATTTCTATTTTTTCTTTATGTGCTATCTCAAGTGGGATGGACTGGATTGTTTTTACATTTTGAGTGATAAGCTCACCTATAGTTCCATCTCCACGAGTGATACCTTTGATGAGTTTTCCATCTTCATAAATGAGATTAAGAGAAGCTCCATCGTACTTTGGCTCGCAGTAAAAAGTGATATTTTTGTCAAGCTTATAAGTTTTTGTGAGCCACTTCTCTAAGCCCTCGCTATCAAAGATATCTTCAAGTGACCACATTCTTGAGAGGTGTGGCTCTTTTGTAAAGCCCTCACTTATGATATCTCCAACTCTCTGTGTTGGAGAGTTAGAGAGCAGCTCTAGTGGGTTTTGCTCTTCATACTCTACCACCTCATGGTAAAGCTTATCATAGACCTCATCAGTAGTGATAGGATCATCTAAAACATAATAATGTTTGGCATAAAGGTTTAGTTTTTCAATGGCGTTTATATACTCTTGTTTATTCATAGTGTGATTTTAACTCAAGTTTGCTAAAGCATAGATTTTTATATGATTATGCTAAAATAGTTGTACCAAAAAAATATATAAAGAGGATAAGATGACTGTAGCAAATAGCCAAGATGCAAAAAAAGCTTATGCATTAGTACTGAACTTACAAAATAGATTTGTTACAAAATTAAATGCTTTAAGCCAAGAGATTGGAGAAAAAAAAGATTTTGAAGAGATAACATGGCTTCGTGATGAAGGGCTTCATGGCGGGGGTAATCGATTTGAATTTCGTGATGAAAAGCTTTTTAATACAGCAAGTGTAAATGTATCTCAGGTTCACTATAACGAGCTTCCTCATAAAAACTTACAATCAGCAACAGCAATTTCAACCATCATTCATCCAAAAAATCCACATGTTCCTTCTATTCATATACACATTAGTCTAACAGAACTTCTTGATGGTTCATCATACTGGCGTTTAATGGCTGATTTGAACCCTAGTATCTATAATGAAGATGATAAAAAAACATTTGATGCGATGCTTAAAAAGACAACTAAGAAGAGTTACAAAGAAGGTTCTACACAAGGGGACAAGTACTTTAATATTCCTGCATTAAAACGCCACCGTGGTGTATCTCACTTTTATCTTGAAAACTACTCAACAGAAAATGCAGAAGATGACTTTATTTTTGCACAAGAGTTTGGTGAAAATGTAATTGATACTTATATTGACATCATTACTTCTGCGTTTAAAATCAGATGTTCTTACTCATCTCGAGAGATTGAAATGCAACTAAAATATCACACCCTCTATCTTTTTCAGGTCTTAACACTTGATAGAGGTACAACATCAGGCTTGCTCATCCATAATCAAAATGACTTAGGGATTATGGGATCACTTCCAGCTTATATAGATAAATCTTTACTTTTATCTTGGGCGGAGAAGTTACCTTCTCCTCAAGATGAACTTGTAAGAGAGTTGGCAAACTCTATTTGTACAGAGGGGAAGATAGATGCTTCAACAAAAAAACAGCTTGCCTTTATAGTCAGAGAACACTATAAAAAGCACCCCAAAGCCCTAAAGTTTCAAGCAAGTGGAAATACTATACCAGCTACTGTTAGTAATCATGCTACACCTTAGTATATAACCAAGTCCTTTGTTGGTAGATATACCAGTAAACAAGCCCTTTTATGAGTGTTTCTACGTTCATAATAATAAAAATAGCAATCACTCCATAACCCATCTCATATGCAATATATGAGGGGATAACTCTTAAAAACCATAAAGAGCTGACATTTATATAAAGTGTAGTTTTTGTAGCCCCTGCACCTCTTAATGCTGCCGAGTAAACAAACATAATCGCTAATGGGATTTGTGCCAAACCAACAAGTATAAGATACTTAGAAGCCACTGCTATTGTTAACACATCTTTTGTAAAAAAGCTTACGAGATACTCTGGAATTAAAATGAGCACTACACCTACACTTCCCATAAAAATATAAGCCATTCTTCCACTAACAACACCCATATCATAAGCTTTTTCAAACTGTTTAGCACCTATGTTTTGTCCAACAAGTGCCATACCAGCTATAGCAAACCCAAATCCAGGCATAAACGCGATACCTTCTATACGAAGTCCTACCTGATAACCTGCAAGCTCAGCTGTTCCATAGGCTGTAATGATAGAAACAAAAACTAAAAAACTCAAACTTGAAATCCCACGATCTAGTGCTGCACTCCAACCAACTTTTAAAACGCGGATGATATCTTTTACTCTCACAATCGGGAAAAAATCTAGTTTTGAGTTTAACTTTTTAATAAGAATGTAGTAAGCAATCACATTAAAAAGATATGCAATAATAGTTGCATAAGCAGCTCCCTCAATCCCTAAAGCAGGAAAACCAAAGTGCCCAAATATCAAAATGTAATTAAGACCTGCGTTTATACCAGCAGAGACGAGTTTGATATAAAGAGAGCTTTTTGTATCTCCAGCCGCAGAGAGTGCATTGTAAAGGAGGTTGTCTATAAAAATCAAGACTAAACCAAGGGAGAGTATCTCAAAGTAAAGAGCACCCTGCTCTACAACATCAGCTTCTGAGCCCATAAGTTCATAAATAAGCTCACTTCCAAAGTAGCCTCCTAGCGAGACAAAAAAAGAGAGAACAATAGCAAAAATGACTAAGGCATACAAAAGTGCGGATGCTCTTTTTTTTCTTCCCTGTCCAATAAAACGCGAGATAAGTGCACTTCCACCTACTACATAAAGTGTCATAAGAACATTTATGACCATCATAAACTGCATACTCATACCAACAGCGGCAAGAGCGGCAGTTGAGATGACACCCACCATAAGCATATCTATAAGTATCTGTAAGATATCCACTAGGTGTTTTAGAGCAGCAGGAATTGCAAGTGAGAAGACTTTTTTATTCTCTGGGGAAATTAATCTAAGTATTTTGCGACCTCTTGTATTTCAGCTATAAGAGCCTCTTTTGTCTCAAAGATGAGAGTTGTTCTATCTTTTACATCTTCGTTGAGAGGTGTAAAATCAAAAACTAAAACATAATGTACACGTTTCACTTTGTCACCATAAAGCTCTTCCCACTCTAAACTCATCTCTGCTACTTCACCGTGCATATCTACCACTACAGCCGGATAAAGTCTTGTTACTTTACTTAAATCTAAATCACCCTCTTTTGATTTATATATCAATTTTCATCCCTTTTTATACTTTTATTCATCTCTCCGCTTCTCATCTTTAAAAATGCTAAAAAGCCAAAAGTGACTCCCGTTATTATGGAGAGTACTCCCCAAAAGTCCTCGCGTTCATATGCCATAATAATCCAACATACATCCGCAAAAAGATAGACTATAACAGCCTCATATATTTTGCCTCTAAAGGTTAAGAAAGCACCTATATTTAAAAGTAATCCACCTATAATTGCAAAACTCATTCGCTTATCTCTCTTATTTTTTTATATTTAATAATCCAGCTAAAGTAGAGTGCACCTATGATAAACCCAAATGCAATTACTAATGTCACCTCTTCTAAAGAGAAATTGTGTGTTGCTAAAAATCCTATCATGAAAGAGGTAAACGCCGCCGAAGTTAAAAAAAGCATATCATTATAAGCGACTATTCTCCCATAGTATTTAGCTTCTATATTTTTTTGTAAAAGTGTATAAGTGTATGACCAAAGTGTTGTAGTAAAAAGTCCTACAATAACACTCGCAGCTAGTGAAAGATAAAAATTATGCATCACTAATGCCCAAAGCATCACAGCAAATGCTTGAGCAAGAAAAACATACACTAAAAATTTATTGTTTAAATATTTACTTAAAAATATTGGTCCTATAACCAAGCCAACCGCACGAGCACTGTGTAAAAGTCCTAATGCCAAAGAAGTTGCAATGATACCTGCATAATATTTGTCTACCATTAAAGCTACAAGTGCATCAAACGCAGTAAGCCCTACAAAAGCATGCATAATCATCAAATGAATAGCTAAAGGCTTGCGTTTAAGATATGAAAAAGTATCTTTCATCATCCCAAGTAAATTTTCATCACTTTTAATTACATCCAAATCTAACTCAAGTTTATAGAGCATTACAAAACCTACAACAAACATACATGCATCTAAAATAAAGGCAACCTTAACACCAAAGTAGTAAACAAAAAATCCACTGAGTGCCATTCCAAGTGTATATGAAAACGACCAGATAATCGAGTGAAGCTCATTGGCTTTTTGAAGTTTATCTCCATCAAGAATTTTAGGAAGTAGAGACATCTCAGTTGTAAAGTAAAAAGAGGCTGCTGCCATTTTCAAAAATATCAGTGTATATAAAAGCCATAAATCACTAATCTGATTTACAAAAATCAAAAATAAAGTAGCAAAAATCTCTATAGATATCAAAAAAAGCATAAGTTTTTTTGGTTTTACACTATCTATAATTGTACCCGAAAATGGAGCCTGAATCACTCCTGCTAAGAAGTGTAGCATCGCTACAAACGCCACTACTTCTGGGCTAACATTCATTTTTAAAAGGAGTGTATAAATCGCTACATTTGAGAACCAAGCACCAAAGTAAGCTATAAGTTGTATTGTAGATAATCGTCTAAGAACATTGTTTGATTTGAGTAATTCTATATATGCTTTCATGGACGCAAGATTATCATAAAAGATGTCCAAAAATTGCAAATATTAATTTTTTATACAAAATAATTAAAGTTTTTAATCTCATGGTCGATGACTAGTGTAATACTAATTTCTTTAATAAGGAGTACGTCATGGATGGCATAGCAAATGTTGCAAGACAACAACAATCACAGGTTAGTACAACAGAAGCTCAAGGAAGAGCTGCTCAAGGTGTTGAACAGCAAGTACAACAACCAACACAACAAAATGTTGTAAAAGAGATTCAAAAAGAGTCTTCAGCAACTCAAACAAAGATAAATTCTAAAGAGCAAGTAGAGGATTTAGTTGAACAACTCAACAATGCACTCTCTCCAATGAATACAAACTTAAAGTTTGGTGTTGACTCTCAAGATATATTTTTTGTATCAGTAATTGAGGCTGAAACTAGTAAAATGATTCGAAGATTCCCAGCAGAAAAAGCAGCTGACTTTCTACCAAAAATGCAAGAAGTGAGTGGAATGCTATTTGACTCAAGAGGGTAAGTAAAATACCCTCTCTTACTTTTGCAACTTTCTTAACACTTCTAACATATCTAAACAATCTAACCCTATCTTAATAAATTTTATTGTAAAATCGCGGTAATTATTTCTATTTCAAAGGGTTTTTTATATGCAAAAAAATGTGAAAAAAGTAGTTCTTGCCTATTCTGGTGGACTCGATACTAGTATTATTTTAAAATGGCTACAAGATGAGTATAAAGCTGAAGTTATAACTTTTACTGCAGACTTAGGTCAAGGTGAAGATGTAGAACCTGCACGTCAAAAAGCACTTGAAAATGGTATCAAACCTGAAAATATTTTTATTTTAGATATCCAAGAAGAGTTTGTAAAAGATTATGTATTTCCTATGTTTAGAGCGAATGCTATCTATGAGGGTGAATATCTCTTAGGAACTTCAATAGCTCGTCCACTTATCGCTAAAAAGCAGATAGAAATTGCAGCAAAAATGGGAGCCGATGCAGTAAGTCACGGTGCAACTGGAAAAGGAAATGATCAAGTAAGATTTGAACTCGGTTATCTTGGGCTAAACCCTGATATCACAGTTATCGCACCATGGAGAGAGTGGGACTTAAACTCACGTGAAAAACTTTTAGCCTATGCAAGAGAACATGGCATCAAAATCGACCAAAAACATGTTGATAAAGATGGAAACCCTACAGTAAGCCCTTACTCTATGGATGCAAATCTTCTTCATATATCATACGAAGGACTTCACTTAGAAGACCCAATGAATGAACCTGAAGAGTCTATGTGGTTATGGTCTAACTCACCTGAAAATGCACCGGATGAGAAAGAGTATATCACTATAGGCTATAAAAACGGTGACCCAGTTTCTATCAATGGCGAGGAAATGTCTCCTGCAACAATTCTTAGAACACTCAATCAGTATGGAAACAAACACGGTATTGGAAGAATTGATATAGTTGAAAATCGTTTTGTTGGTATGAAAGCTCGTGGATGTTATGAAACACCGGGTGGAACTATTATGCTAAAAGCTCACCGTGCTATAGAATCTATCTGTTTAGATAGAGAAGAAGCACACATGAAAGATGGCATGATTGCAAAATATGCTGAACTTATATACAATGGTTTTTGGTTCTCCCCTGAACGTGAAATGATGCAAGCAGCAATCGACACAACACAAAAATATGTTCAAGGAAATGTAAAACTTAAACTATACAAAGGAAATGTAGAAGTAGTAGGACGCGAATCTGATATGTCTCTTTATTCAGAAGAGCACTCAACATTTGAAGAAGATGAAGTTTATAACCAAAAAGATGCAGAAGGATTTATTAGACTAAATGCTCTTAGACGTATTATAGCAGGTAAAAAAAGAAGTCATTTAAATTAAAGAGTTATCAAAATAGGAGAATAAAATGAGTATTATTAAAATAGATATGAACTCACCTGAGTTTCAAGCTAGAATGGAAAAAACAGTTAAATTTACAGACAAAGTCATCAAACAATTTGGCTGGGAGTACAACCCTCAAGAAGAAGTAAACGAAGGTGTCCAGATGGGTCTTGCTCGTAACAAGATGATGTACAACAAACATTTTTGTCCATGTTTTATGGTTGAAGAAGTTGATGGAAAACCTCAGTCAGTCGATAACAGAACTTGCCCTTGTACTCCAGCAATAGAAAAAGAGATTCCAGAACTTGGTGCTTGTCACTGTGGAATCTTTTGTACTCCAGAATACGCAGCTGCAAAACGTACCGAACTAGGTATGGAAGAAGCTGTTCATACTCATTCTCGTGGACTTACAAAAGAGGAGTGTCTTCAACTTGTTGATCAATCAGAAATAGATGGAGATGAACTTGTTGCACTCTTAGAAGCACGTGAACTTGGAATGGTAAATTTTAGTCTTGTTGATGTACGTGAACACATGGAATGGGAAATGGGCCATATTCAAGGTGCTGACCACCTTGTACCTACAAGTAGTTTTTTTCAAACTTGGGATGAAGCAAATTTAGCAAAAGAGGACAATATTATCCTTTACTGTCATGTTGGTAGTCGTTCAGCACATGTTGCAAGAATTCTTGGTGATATGGGCTACTCAAAAATCGGGAACCTGACACATGGCATCGTTGCATATGGTGGGGAAAAAGAGCGTTAAGAACTACACTCTAGAATAAACAAATATATATGATAAAAATTAAGGACAAAAATGAAAGTACTTTTAATTAAAGATGTGAAAAGTCTTGGCAGTGCAGGTGAAGTTAAAGAGGTAAAAGACGGTTATGGTAAAAACTTTTTAATTGGTAAAGGTTTTGCTAAACATGCCACACCAGAAATTTTAGCACAGCATGCGCAAGAAGAAGCACAAGCTGCTGCAGATTTAGCAGATGAGATAGCATCATTAACGGCTATGTCTAAAAAACTAGATAAATGTGAAATTATTATTACTAAAAAACTTGGTCAAAATGGTCATCTTTTTGGTGCAATTACAAAAGATGATATAGCACAATCATTACTTGAACAACACTCAATTGAAATAGATAAAAAACATATTACAGATAAAGTTGCAATTAAAACTATTGGTGAGCACGAAGTAGATCTCAAACTCGGTCATGGTCTTCATGCTGTACTTCATGTGGATGTTCAAGGAGAGTAAGAATTATGTTTGATGCTACCACGATACTAGCCTACAAAGGTAAAGACAAAGCCGTTATCGGTGGTGATGGTCAAGTCACTTTTGGAGATAGTGTTCTAAAAGGTAATGCAACAAAAATTCGTACACTTCACCACGGTAAGATTCTCGCTGGATTTGCTGGAAGTACAGCAGATGCTTTTAATTTATTTGATATGTTTGAAGAGTTCTTAGAAAATAAAAAAGGAGATTTACTAAAATCTGTTGTAGAGTTTTCTAAGGCTTGGAGAAAAGACAAGGTACTTCGGCGTTTAGAAGCTATGATGATAGTGCTTAATAAAGATCATATTTTTATCTTAACAGGTAATGGCGATGTCGTAGAACCAGAAGATGGTGAAATTGCTTCTATTGGAAGTGGTGGTAACTTTGCGATATCAGCTGCACGTGCACTTAAAAAACATGCACATCTTGATGAAGAAACACTTGTCAAAGAGAGTTTAGCAGTTGCTGCTGACTTATGTATTTACACAAACCATAATATTAAAACGCTTACACTCTAATAGGAACCAAAAATGAACTTAACTCCTAAAGAGATCGTTGCATATCTTGATGATTATGTAATCTCTCAAAATTCTGCTAAAAAAACTATTGCCTTAGCATTACGAACTAGATATAGAAGAATGCAATTAACAAGTGAACTACAAAATGAGATAATGCCAAAGAACATTTTGATGATCGGTTCAACTGGTGTTGGAAAGACAGAAATATCTCGTCGTCTTGCTAAAATGATGCGTGTTCCTTTTATAAAGGTTGAAGCATCTAAGTATACTGAAGTAGGTTTTGTTGGCCGAGATGTTGAATCAATGATTCGTGATTTAGTTGTTAATTCTATTAGCATAGTCAAAGCAGAACAAGAAGAACAAAATGAAGAAAGAATTAAAAACTATGTAACAAATAAAATAGTAGAGAAACTTTTACCTCCGCTACCGAGTGGAGCAAGTGAAAGCAAAAAAGATGACTATCAAAGACTCCTTGAAGCAATGGAAAAAAGAGTTGAGTCTACAGAGATGGATGATAAAATCATAGAACTTGAAATTTCTAAACTCAATGTAGATTTTGACGACAGTGGACTACCTCCGGAAATGGCAAAAGTTCAAGAGAGTTTTTCAAAAGTTTTTGCCAGCATAAATAAAGAAGATGCAAAACGCGAAGTCAGTGTCAAAGATGCAAAAATTCTATTAAAGCAAGAAGCATCTTCTAAGCTTTTAGATATAAATGCAATTAATACTGAAGCACTTCATCGAGCTGAAAATGGTGGTATTATATTTTTAGATGAGATTGATAAAATTGCCCTAAGTGAAAAATCTGCAGGACGTAATGATCCTAGCAAAGAGGGAGTACAACGCGACCTACTTCCTATTGTCGAAGGGAGCAGCGTCTCTACTAAGTACGGTACAATTAAAACTGACCACATACTTTTCATTGCAGCGGGTGCATTTCATGTAAGTAAACCAAGTGATTTAATCCCAGAACTACAAGGTCGTTTTCCTCTTAGAGTTGAGCTAGAATCCTTGACTGAAGAGACACTCTATCAGATACTTACGCAGACACAAAACTCCCTACTTAAACAGTATCAAGCACTCTTAGCAGTCGAAGGACTTACTCTTGTTTTTGAAGATGAGGCTATAAGAACTATGGCAAAACTTGCACATCGTTCTAATGAAATCACAGAAGATATTGGAGCAAGACGTTTGCATACCATTCTCGAAAAAGTTCTTGAAGAGATTAGTTTTAATGCAGATGAGCATAAAGGTGAAGAGTTTAAAGTAACTGCTTCACTTATACATGAAAAACTCGATGAAGTCGTTGAAGATGAAGACCTCTCTCGCTATATACTATAAATACAAAAGGTTTTAAACTATGACAAAAGCTGGTTTCGTTTCTCTTATAGGCCGTCCAAACGCGGGGAAGAGCACACTTATGAACTCTCTCCTTGGTGAAAAAATTGCAATGGTATCTCAAAAAGCGAATGCAACAAGACGCCGTTCAAATGCAATAGTAATGCACAATAATACTCAAATTATTTTTATTGATACACCCGGCCTTCATGAAAGAGAAAAAATTCTTAATCAGTTTATGCTTGATGAAGCACTAAAAGCTATAGGTGATTGTGATTTAATAATCTATCTTGCACCTGTTACTGACAGTGTTGAACACTACCAAAAGTTTTTAGAACTAAACAAAAAAAACACAAAACATATAATCGTAATTAGTAAAATCGACCAAGTTAAACAAGAAAAACTTTTTAAAACTATTGCTGCATACAATCAGTTTTCAGAATATTTTGAAGCTCTCATTCCAGTCGCAGTTCCAAAAAAAGTGGGTCATGAAGATTTGCTCAATACTATTGCAAAAAATCTTCCAGAGTCCCCTTATTTATTTGATCCAGAAGATTTAACAAGTGAACTAGTTCGAGATATCTATGCTGGTTTTATACGTGAGGGAATTTTTGAAAATGTAAGTGATGAAGTTCCATATGAATCAGATGTAATCATAGATAGTATTGAGGAAGATAGAGGCCTAGACAGTATTTATGCGACTATTATTATTGAAAAAGAGTCTCAAAAAGGGATTATAATAGGCAAAGGTGGAGACTCTATAAAACGCATAGGAAAGTCTGCGAGAGAAAAGATAGAGAGACTTAGTGGAAAAAAAGCATTTTTAAAACTACAAGTAGCAGTAAAAAAAGGCTGGACTAAAGATGTAAACTTTCTTAAAGAAATAGGATATGACAATGCAAAATAAAAATATTTTTTCAATTCTTGTGTTTGTTACACTCTTAAGTTTTCCTCTATTTTCAAGCGATGTACTTACACAATATAGACTTCATGGCATTGATAATATTGAAAAACAACTCGATGCAGACCTTGCTAAAATAGAGTACTGGAATCAATACCTACAAAATAAAGACACAAGTTTTGGATATATTGAATCCTATGCGAATGTACTTATATGTGACAAATCTTTGGCAAAGCTCACTCTTTACAAACAAGATTTAAATAGTACCTATTATGTTAAAAAAGAATATAATGCCTTTACAGGTGAAGCTAAAGGTGATAAATACAGAGAGGGAGATTTAAAAACACCAATTGGTATTTATGACTTAACAAAAAAAATCACCAAGGTCGATTCATTTTATGGCCCGATGGCATTTGTTACTTCTTATCCTAATCTTTATGATAAGTATAAAGGTAAAAATGGTTCTGGAATATGGATTCATGGTCTTCCAACAGAACAAGAAAGAGATGAATTTACAAAAGGTTGTATAGCAATAAACAACAAAAATATTAAGTGTCTTGATAAAAATATAGACATTCGTAATACACTCTTAATAATTAACGAAAGTATAACAACACAAGAGATATCAAAAACAACACTCAGTAAACTTCTTGCTCAACTTTACTCATGGAGATTTGCATGGATTTATAGCGATACAGAAGCTTATCTAAATTTCTATACAGCAGAGTTCCGTAGATTTGATGGAATGAATAAAGAAGCGTTTGTAAAGTATAAAACTAGGGTTTTTAACAAACAAGAAGATAAAAAGATTATATTTAAGGATATTAATATTATTCCTTATCCAAATGAAGAAGATACATATAGAATTTCTTTTGAAGAAATTTACAAGTCTGACAGTTTTTCATTTACAGGAAATAAAGTACTGATAGTTAAACTTATAAATAACAAACTACAAATCATTACTGAACAATAGTAGGTATGAGCTTTAAATGAGATTTCTTTTCGATGAAAAGCACTGTACTAAATAATAAAAATTTATGTAAAATTCGCAGTAAATACTAATATTTCACTAGATTTATCTAATATCAAAAAATCTTTAAGCTTTATTCGGATAAAATCGAAGGGTAAAATACTTAGTTTTTCTAAATCATTGAAAAACATCAAAAAACAGAAGGCAAGTTTCAGTCTATCTTGGCAAAAAAGTAGCTAGCTACTTTAAAACCATAAAGCTTTAAACTGTCAATAAAATTGCTATAAAAATATATGTAAAAAGTTATGATAAAATTTAAAATATCAAAAACTTTATAAATATATATAATTGTCGATTTTAAAGTTATTAAAAGTAAAATTGTCGTGTAAATCTTATTTAGGATTCAACAAAAGTTTTTTGTACAAATAATAAATAAGATTAACAAGGTACAATTTTTAAATAATAATGAATTTTGTTCCATATTATATGGTTCACTTCAAATTAGGATTAGAGTTTATGAGCACATCTTCACAGCATACTTTTTCAAGTGTACTATCAGTTAATCCCTATAAAGAGACTTATCAAAATGGTATCTCTAGTTTTATAAGCGAAACATCATCTCCAGAGTTTTCTAAAGATCAGTTTGTTATCTCTTATTTAAACACAAAAAATTTCATAACTGCACAAATAGGGATAAGTAAAAACATCCCTGATGAAGATCTCTATGATGCTATTAACAGTAAAGCATATGATGATCTAGCACTAGACCAAGCAGTTGAATACCAAATACAGTATGTAGAATCGTTTACGAATTTAGATGAAGACAATAGATACTTTCATGTCTTTATAGTTGATCCACTTGAAGTTGTAGATACATTTAGAGCTCCTGTAGAAAAAGTAAAATATATTGACGTAATTATTCCTGCTCCATTACTAATTAAATCTCTTTATTCCAAAGAAATCATAGATAGCACTGGTGTTCACTGTTTCATATACTTTCAAGAAAATGATGCTTTTATCACTATATACAGTAACAAAGAATTTGTTTACACAAAATCAATAAAGTATTCTTTTATAGATATGCATGAAAGATTTTGTGAACTTTATGGTGAAAGAATAGAGTTCACAAGCTTTTTAGATTTTTTTACTAATGAATCTCTAAAAGATACTACTAGTGACTATAAAGACTTTTTTATAAAACTCTACAAAGAACTTTTTGCAAATATCAATGATATTTTGACATATGCTAAAAGAGCTTTTGATATAGAAAAATACGAGCACATATATATTGGTTCTCAAGTACAAACTGTTACAAAACTAGATGAAATGTTAGAAGTTGAACTTCATATTAAATCTAGCGAGTTTGACTTTGATTATGGTTTTGAAACAGAAGACAGTAAATATATAGATCAGCTACATGCATTAATGAATGTCTACACAACTGTAAGTCACACAGAAAAGTACGAGTGTAACTTTACTACATATAGACGCCCTCCACCATTTATCAAGAGGGAGAGTGGAAAACTAATCATTTTAACAGCTGCATCATTTGCATTAGCCTTTGCATATCCAATTACATACTGGGTTTTAACTTATGCTCAAGCACTTCAAGAAGATCTCTTAAAACAAGAGTATAGTGAAGTACACAACATTAAAATCACGAGAGAAGCAACGATTAAGAACAGATTAGCTGATAAAAACAAAGCTACTACTCTACTAGCTAAAGAGAAAAAAGAGTATATAGATAAGAAAAATACACTCATTAAGATTCATGAAGTGAAAGTAGATTATCCTATGAAAGCTGTTCTTTTAACTGCTTTAACAAAAGATCTAAACAAATTTGGTGTTAGAGTCGATACAGTAAAATATACTGAATCAAAAGATAGCAAATTTTTTACTTTGAACTTAGTTTCAACACGAGATAGAAAAGTTACACAACTCATAGAGTATCTTACAAAAAAACATGAAAAGAAATTTGAATTTGAACTTGAAAATATCAAATTTGATGATTCATATAAAAAATATTTTAGCGAATTAAAAGTGAGTATATTATGAAAATAAACATTGAAGACTACTTACATAAGATAGACTCTGCCTTCAAAGAAAAAACGCAGAAAGACACTTATATGACATATGCAATGATTGTTTTAGTAGTGTTTGCATTTGCTTATTTGTTTTTTTGGGATAGTTCGTTTGAAAACTTTGAAAAAACAAATCGCAATGTTAAGGCACTTAGTAATAAAATAAATAATGACAAGCAATATCTACAAGCTAATCCTGAATCGATTATTGCCAAACTAGATGCTGAAATAGTAGCTCTAAATAATCAAATACAAAAAGATAAAGATATAAATGCATATATTAAAAGTAAAATAGAAACTATCTCTTCTTTAATATACGATGAACGAACGTGGGGAGAATATCTTGACTCTATCTCAAAAAATGCACAAAGATACAATATAAAAATAACAGATTTTTCAAATAAATATGCATCAAATGCTAATTCATTTGGACATGTATTAGATATAACAATAAGTTCAAGTGGGAATTATAGAAATACATTACGATTTATAAACTCACTTGAACAAAGTGATTTAGTTGTTGACATTCATGATTTAACGATTAAAGCAGATGAAAAACTGACTTCAGATCTCGAGATATCAGTTTGGGGGATTACATACTAATGAAAAAAGTACTAATAATTTCAACTTTTTTTCTCACTAGTTCACTTTTTAGTAATGAATTAGCATGGGTTGACGAACAAGTTGAAGCAATCAAACCGGCAAGAACAGGTATGAGCAGTAGAGCTCTTTCTAGGATAAACGATCCTTTTATTTTTTTAAAAAAAGCATCAAAATCGAAGTCAACATCTAAAAAAAGCACAACTTCTACCGCCTCTAAAAAAACTATTAAGAAAACTAAACAAGTCTTAACAGTATCATTAATTATGAACAACTCTGCTATGATCAATAATAAATGGTATAAAAGAGGTGACAAGGTCAATGGATATGAAGTTACAGAAGTCACACTGAAATCAGTTCTTTTAACGAAGAACAAAAAACAGTTACTACTTTCAACAAAAAGTAGTAGCAAAAATTTAAAATTCAACAATAAATAGGATTGCAATATGAAATTTATAAAAACATCAATTTACTCAACACTTTTGAGTGTTTTACTTACAACGAGTAGTTTTGCTGATTGTTCTTATGAACTTTTTAGCATTAGTTCAGCAAAAGACACAAAAATAATCGACTTTGTTGATCAACTCAGTGATGAATGTGGCTTTAGTATAATTGTGACAGATCCTAATGCAGAAAGTTTTTTAAATAAAAAACTAAATAAAACAAATCTAAAGAATTTAACAATTGATGAAGTTTTAAATGTTGTTCTCTCTGAAAACAACCTCTCATATACACTTGAGAATAACTTATTAAAAATTTCATACTTAACTACAAAAGTATTTGAGATAGACTATATACTTTCACAAAGAAAGAGCAAGGGAAGTACTGATATAACACTAAGCTCATCATCATCTAGTAGCCAAGGAATTCAAGGTGCTTCTTCAGGAGCTTCACAAGCACTTGGTTCAGGTGGTGGTTCAAATTCACAATCAGGCATAACAATTGAAAGTACGGATGAAGTAAAATTTTGGGAAGAATTAGACTTAGAATTTCAAAAGGTACTTAACCGTCCACATGATATCTATGAGACATCTGCACCTGTTATCAATAAAAATGCAGGTCTAGTTACGGTAACAGCAACAGACAAACAAATAAAACGTTTTACAAAGTACCTTAAGCAGCTTCAAGAAAAAGTACAGTTACAAGTTCTTATTGACGTGCAACTTCTCTCTGTAACAATGAGTGAGGGAAAAAGTACTGGTATAGATTGGCAACAGCTTTATGCACTACAGAATGTAGAGGTTTCTATGGATAATAGACACTTAAAAAATGTAACTGAGTTTGATGGAAAGGAAATAACTGAAGGTATTTATGGGAATGCTAGTGGTGTTGCTTCAATGGTTACAGTTCAAGCAAGTGGAAACTTAGATCAAGTTGTCAAATTTCTACAGACTCAAGGTGATGTAAACGCTATATCTAATCCAAAAGTTTTAACACTTAACAATCAACCTGCTCTGATAACTGCAGGTCGTGAGTATTTTTACAAGATTACAAGTACTGAAACTCTTGCTGGGGGATCTGGTGCTGGAGCACAAAGTGAAAATGAAAATATTCAATCAGTTTTTGCCGGAGTCCTTTTAACAATTACTCCAGAAATTGCAGATGATCGCTCTATAACATTAAAAATAAATCCATCACTTTCAGAAACAGCAACTGACATATCTACAACAGACAACTCAGGTAGAACAATGCCTCCAGATTTAACTCGTCGTCAACTCTCATCTGTTGTAACAGTAAAAGATGGAAACAGAATTATCCTTGGTGGTCTAATTAATACAAAAAATACTAATGAATCAAGTAAAGTTCCTATTTTAGGTGATATTCCTGTTCTTAGCTACCTATTTAAATATGAAGAAAAAGTAAAAACGGTAGAAGAACTAGTAATTGTTATTGAACCTCATATTATTCACAGAGAGATTAATTCAGTTTCTTTATCAGAATTGGGTTACGAAGGTCTTAGCGATTCAATTTTAATGGATGATAGTACAAAGAAAGGAAATAAGTCTCAATCAGAACAAGCAGATAGTTTAACAGTACAGAATTCACCAAAAGTCGGTCTTCAAGTACCAAAAAAACTAACTAACGAAACGAAGTAGGAATACAAAATATATGAGCAGTATCTATATAAGTTCAAAAGATGTTTTTTTAGATACTGTTTATGCTAAGGATTATGTACAGTTAGATCGTGTATCTACTATTTATCAATCACTTAAAGACTCAATTAAAAAGCCACTAAAAATGATTCTGCTTTACGGAAAGCCAGGAACTGGAAAAAGTATGTTTCTGACAAAACTATATAAAGATTTATCAGCAACACAAAGCGTTTATTATTACAAAACACCAATCTTAGATGAAAGTGAATTTTACAAACTTCTTGCTCAAGATATTTTTGATACAAAATACAGCGGAGAGTTAAACTTTACTCAGTTTATGAAAATCGTAGAAGTACAGAATAATGATGAAGTGCCAGTTGTACTTTTGGATGAGGCACAACTTTACTCAGAAGTTCTTATGGAAAAGATAAGACTTCTATCCGATACAAGAGCTATGAAATTTGTAATTACCCTACATAAAACCGAAAAAGAAGATTTAATTGCTAAAGAACACTTCCAAACAAGAATCTGGGAAACTATTGAACTTGAAAATGCTTCTAGTGGTGAATTAAAAATTTATATACAAAAAAAACTTATGAAAGCAAACTGTTTTGATACAGCTAATATGTTTACTCCAAAAACTGTAAATAAAATATTTTCTTTGACTAAGGGTAACTATAGAGATACAAATAAGCTTCTATATACACTCTTTGATTTATATCTTACATACGAAGAAAGCCATCAGATTTCCAAAATTAATACAAACTATGTTTCTAGTAAATTAATTGAAATGGCAGCAATTCACACAGGTTTGATAGATGCTTAACATTAATGAACTAGAATCCCGTTGGCTTCGCTATAAAATCAAATCTTACATACCTCATTTGTCTATTTTTATAAGCTTTATTGTTTTACTTTCAATCACTCTAATTTACTTTAATAAAGAAAAAAGTAAAGAAGATAAACTTGAGTCTATTGTTGAGCACAATAAGAGTGAAAAACTTACAATAGTTTTTAATACAAAAGAAACTAAACCAAAAAATATACAAATAATTGAAGAAACTCCAGTTAAAAAAGAGATTAAAAATATACCATTAAATGATGTAGATACAATAAGAACACTAACACCTTCTATGAATTTCATTAAAGAGATGCAAAACTCATCGCAACCTGACTATGAAAATAATGACAATTCTGATTTTGCTTTTCAAACTAAAAAAGAAGAAAAAAAATCGATTCAAACAGCTTCAGTTGAGGATACAGCTGAGGATATAATTGAAGAGGTTATAATCGAAAATACTATTGAAGCAGAACCTCAAAATACAGTTACGAATGAAGAAGCAAGCAAAAAAATAAGCATACATAGGCAAAATGTACAGAGTGATATACATGGAATTATCAAGCGATTTAAAAAAAACAAAAACCCAGCATTGAGTTTATTTATAGCTAAAAAGTATTATGAACTAGGTGATTATCATAATGCATATAACTATGCACTTATTACAAATGGGATTAATAGCGATATTGAAGCAAGTTGGATTGTTTTTGCAAAATCACTCGTTAAGTTAGGTAAAAAAGAGATGGCGATAAAAACACTTCAGGACTACATAAAACAGTCTCAATCTTATAGTGGAAAACTACTTTTAGATGAAATTTTATCAGGGAAATTTGAATGAAAATTATATTAGCAATACTTCTCAGCATTTCACTTTATGCTGATATTAAAAGAGATATGTTTAATTTATATCAAAATAAGAAATTTGAAGAAGTTTGTGGCTTAGGTTTTGATAACTTCAGACATTATAAAAAAGATGAGGAGTTTGTATCTTTATATGCATTTTCTTGTTTAAAGTCAGACTACATAGACAGATTAGCAGTTCCAACAGCAATCCTAAAGTTTTCTAAAGAATCTCGTGCTAATTCTGCTTACTTTTCTGTAATATTAATGCAGAAAAAACTTCTTTACCATGCCCTATTAGACAACTATGACTTATCTTCTTATACTCTTCCTACGACAGATTATATTCTCTCTAAAGTTTTTGATTTATATTCTAAACTTGGACAACATGATGCACGTGCTTTTTACCTTTTTGAAGATCCTAATGATTCAAAAATCACATATAAACTTTATCTTTCAAAAGACTACAAAGTAACTAAAATGGTCATCGAAGAGTTTTATGATACAATAGCTGTAAAACGCCATATATACTGGTAAGGATAGACTTGTGGACAGAATAACAACTGACTTACTTGAAAACGGTTCAATTATGCGAGGACAAGTTGATAGATTACTTGCAAAGGGTATTGACGAGAACCTAATACTTCGTGATATTACACTCTCTGGTTTCATGACTATGGACAGGCTAGTTCGTTACATTGTCCAACAAGTAAGAGATGGTGTCTACAATCTTTCAATAATAGACAATTATGATTATATACAAGAGTCTGTTGTACTACAAAAACTCGCAACTGAACTAAATCTTGCATTTATTGATTTAGATTCTATAGATATGGACTACAACCTTATAAGTAGGGTTCCATTTGCACAACTTAAAAAATACAATGTCATCCCAGTTTCTCAAGATGATATGAGTATTACTGTAGCCTTCAATGACCCATTAAATATTGAAGCACAAGAGTCAATGCAAAGAATTTTTCCAAGAAAAGTTTTAAAACCTGCACTCAGTACAAATAAACAGATTTCATCATATCTGTATAAAATTTCTCTTAAAGACAGTGTTAAAGATTTAATCAAAAAAATTCGTGATGAACTAAATGCGATTACTACTCTTGAAGAACAACAAGATGCATCATCTATTTTGTTACTTATTGATGTTGTACTTAAAACATGTATCAATGGTAGAGCAAGTGATATACACATTGAACCTACTGAAAAAAACTGTGTTGTTCGTGGACGTATAGATGGTAAACTAACAGAAATGTTCATCTTTGAAAAAGACATCTACCCTCCTCTGGCTTCTCGTTTAAAACTTCTTGCAAACTTAGACATTGCAGAAAAAAGAAAACCACAAGATGGTCGTTTTTCAACTGCAGTTGGTGCTCGTGAATATGATTTTCGTATTTCAACTCTTCCTATTTTGTATGGTGAATCAATTGTAATGCGTGTACTAGATAAAGAAAAAGCACTTGTTAAACTAGAAGATGCCGGTATGGATCAAGAAAGTTATCACAAGTTACTGAAGGGTCTACAAGCACCTTATGGAATTATTCTTGTCACAGGTCCTACAGGATCTGGTAAGACAACAACACTTTATGGAGCTCTCAATGAGCTTAGAAATGTTGAAGATAAAGTTATTACCGTAGAAGACCCTGTTGAGTATAGAATGAATCTTATCCAACAGGTACAAGTAAATGCAAAAGTTGGTTTAAGTTTTGCCGATGCCCTTCGTTCTATTCTTCGTCAGGATCCTGACAAAATTATGATTGGTGAGATTCGTGATCAAGAAACCCTTGAAATTGCGATTAAAGCGGCCTTAACGGGACATATGGTTATCTCTACACTCCATACAAATGATTCAATCTCTGCAATACCACGTATGGCAGATATGGGAATAGAACACTATCTTATAAGTGGTGCATTAGTTGCTATTCAAGCGCAACGTCTTATACGAAAAATATGTCATCATTGTAAGGTAGAAGAACAACTCTCCGCTTCCATCTTAGAAGAACTGCGTACCGAGATTCCAGAGGGTACAAAATTTTATAAAGGTTCTGGATGTAGAGAGTGTGGAGGAAGTGGTTATATGGGAAGAGAAATGATATGTGAAGTATTACCGATTTCAGACAAGCTATCTTCACTAATAGCCAATGGTGCATCTAAAGATGCTATGTTACAACTTGCTCTCGAAGAGGGTTTTGTACCAATTTTTAATAATGGTATTCAAAAAGCCATTGATGGTATTACAAGTATTGAAGAAGTTTTAAAGGTGGCAAAAGGATGAAGTACTTTATAGCAACTGTTCTCACAAAAGGGAAAAAAGAAGAATATGGCCTCTATGCTGAAGATAAAAAAGATGCAAGTAGTAATGCAAAACTAAAATTTTCTGGCATAATAATTAAAGTTGTAGAGGGACAAGAACCTCTTGAAGCACAGTTCAAGAGATTTAAAACAACTCTTTTACAAAACTTTAAAAAAAAGAAAATAAAACCAGATTCATTAATCGCAGCGATTAGACAACTTGCGGTAATGACAAATGCTGGTATATCAATTCACGATTCACTAAGCAATATTGCTGCTGCAACAGATGATGATGCACTCAACCTTGTTTTTTCAAAACTAGCAGATGACATTAATGCAGGTCACTCACTTTCTGCATCACTTGAAAATTTTCGTTTTGAAGTTGGAAATCTTACAATAGCTATGGTACAACTTGGAGAAAAAACAGGTAACCTAGATGAAGCACTCTATGCACTTGGTGATATGCTTGAAGAAATTCGTGCAAATATTACTAAGTTTAAAAAAGCAATGGCATATCCACGGAATGTTATGATTGCAATGGCTGTTGCCTTTAGTATACTTCTTACCTATGTTGTACCTGAATTTAAAGACATATTTGAACAGTTAAATGCAGAGTTACCTCTTCCAACTATTATTCTTTTAGGTCTATCAGATCTTTTAACAAACTATGGACTTTATGTACTAGCAGCTATTATTTTATTTATTATGGTCTTTAAATATATGGTTGAGAACTCGACCTCTTTTAGATTCAAATGGCACAAAGTTCTTTTACGTACTATGCTTATAAAACATATTATTAAATACTCGACATTAAGTCGTTTTACATTAGTATTTTCTGAGTTAATTCGTGCAGGTATACCTATAGCGGAAGCCCTTGAGACATCAATTGCAATGATTGATAATCTTCCTCTAAAGTCAAAACTTCTTTCTGTTAGAAATACAGTTGAAAAAGGTGGAACATTAAATAAAGGCCTAAAAGAGACTGAACTTTTTGAAAATATGATTATCCAGATGGTCAGTGCTGGTGAGGATAGTGGTACATTAGATGCAATGATTAAAAAAGTTGCGGAGTATTATAAAATGAAATTTGATGCTATTATTGATGGTCTTAGTGAAGCAATTGAACCAATTATGCTTTTCTTCATTGCAGCGATGGTTATTTTACTTGCACTTGGTATCTTCTTACCTATGTGGGATATGGGTAATGCTGTTCAAGGAAGATAGTTTCTTAACTCCTTTGCTTTTCTCTTGTAGTTTGCTTGTTTACTTTATGAAAACAAGTGAACTTCTCATTAGCTCAATATAACAATAAAAGAAATACTCTTTTAATATTTTTACTCTTTATCGCTAGATGCAACTACCCTAACTACTCCTTGTGTTTTTTCCAAAAAAAGTTTCATACTTTTTTCATCTGCTTTTAATCTGTAGAGAGTTTTCATATCAAAAACTTTTTCATAAATATCTATACCAAAAACTTCACACTCATACTCTACAAATCTTATATCAGAGTATTCTATCTCTATGCTTATATCTATTTCTTTTTTATATTCAAATAGCTCTGTATCTTGTAGTACCAAATTTACTGCATCACTGTATGCACGTACTAAACCTCCTGTCCCTAATTTAGTACCACCAAAATAACGAACAATAATTACTGCAGCATTGATAATTTCTTGACCTTGTAGAACCATCAAAGATGGTTTTCCTGAAGTGCCTTTAGGCTCTCCATCATCACTAGAATGCTCTACTATTTGCTCAAATTCATTCAGATATCTATATGCAGTTACAAAGTGTCTTGCTTTTGGATGTTTATCTTTAAGAGATTGTAGAGTAAGTGCATACTCTGAGAAAGGCATAAAGTGAGCAATAAACTTAGATTGCTTCACTTCGTGTGTGTAGTTGGAAATATCTTTTATATATTTCATAAAAACTTATGCTATATTTGAAAAAACTGTTTGCACATCCTCATCATCATCTAATCTATCAAGAATTTTATCAATATCTTCTTGTTGTTCTTCACTAATTTGTATTGGAGTATTTGCAATTCTCTCTAGTGTTGCTTTTGTAATTTCAATGCCCATATCTTCAAGTGCAGTATTTAATGTACCAAAGCTAGTGTAGTCTCCAGTTACTAAACAAACACCCTCTTCTGCTTCAATTTCTTCTAATCCAGCATCAATTAGTTCAAGTTCTAACTCTTCAATGTCCATTTCTTCACTTAAAGGAAACTCAAAAATTGCCTTACGTGCAAACATAAATTCTAATGAACCATTTGTTAGCATCTCTCCACCATTTTTGTTTAAAGTACTCTTTACATTGGCAACTGTTCTTGTGTTGTTATCAGTAGCACACTCAATAAAAAGTAAAACACCATGAGGAGCTTTTCCCTCAAAGTTTACTTCACTCATACTAGCAGTATCTTTAGCATTGGCACGTTTTATTGCAGCATCAATGTTATCTTTTGGCATATTTTCAGCTTTAGCATTTAAAATCGCCGTTCTAAGTTTTGAATTTGAATCAGGGTCAGTTCCACCCTCTTTTGCAGCCATCGTAATAATTTTTCCAAGCTTAGGAAACAATTTTGACATTGCACCCCATCTTTTTAATTTTGATGCTTTTCTATACTCAAATGCTCTACCCATAAAAATTCCTCTATTAAAATTATCGCGATTATACCATTTTAGATGTATAATACCGCATAAGGAATGGTTATGCGAATAGGATTTAGGTTAAAACACTATCTTTTTAATGCATTTCGTGAGATATTTGTACACCATCATGGCTCTTTAGAGTTTCGTGCTAAGGTGTTTGCTCTCGTTATTGCTGCTGATGATAAGTCTAAAGTAGAAAACTTTATAATTATCAAAGATTTAGGTTTACATATCTATGAAGGGGATGAAGATAGAGCAAATCTTTTACTTTTAACCACAAAAGAACTTGTTCAAAAAGTTCGTGATAACAATGGGTTAAACATTGATTCGCTTATTTATAGTATTCAAAAAGAACTCAAAATAGTTCCAAGATATGCTAAAAAAATAGAGATTAAAGCACTTCGACCTCTCCTTGCATTAACATCTGATGAAGACACTCTATCTTATCAAGAAAATATTTTAGAGTTTTTGGAAAAACTCAAAGATGAGACTCTTCATACAAAAAAAGAAGAAATTGACGAATCAGAAAAACTCTCTGTTCAAAACAAAATTAAATAAACTTAAAAAAGGTAGAACGATGGATTTACAAACAGCAGCTTTGCATGCAGGATATGAAAAAGACACACAAGGAACTATGGCCGTACCAATATATATGTCAACAGCTTATGAGTTTCGTGATGTAGAACACGCTGCAAATCTATTTGCACTCAAAGAGCTAGGAAATATTTATACACGTCTTAACAATCCTACAACAGATGTATTTGAGAAGCGTTTTGCAGAGTTAGAAGGTGGAGCGGCAGCTATTGCAACTTCTAGTGGGATGAGTGCGATCTTTTTTGCTATAGTAAACGCAGCAGAAGCTGGTGATAACATTGTCTGTGCAAAGCAGCTTTATGGTGGAAGCTTAACATTAAATACTCATACTTTAAAGCGTTTTGGAATAGAGTCGCGTTTTTTTGATGTTCAGAACCCTTCAGAACTTGAAGCACTTATAGATGACAAAACAAAGGTTATCTTTTTTGAATCACTTACAAATCCAAGCATAGATGTTGCAGATATTCAAGCTATATCTGATATTGCTAACAAACATGGTGTTTTAACTGTTGTAGATAATACTGTTGCAACACCAGTACTATGTCGTCCATTTGAATATGGTGCTGACGTTACAGTTCACAGTGCTTCAAAGTATACTACAGGACAAGGTCTTGCAATAGGTGGTATTATGGTTGAGAGAAATAATCTTGTCGAAAAACTCAAAGCAAATCCTAGATACCCTCACTTTAACGAACCAGATCCATCGTATCATGGTCTTGTTTATGTTGATGTTCCTCTACCACCTTATAGCTTACGTGCAAGATTAGCACTCCTTCGTGATTTAGGTTCTGTAAGTTCTCCATTTAACTCTTGGCTTTTTATTCAAGGGCTTGAAACACTCTCACTTAGAATGAAAGAACACTCTAAAAATGCTCTTGCTTTAGCTGAGTTTTTAGAGTCTCATCCAAAAGTAAAAAAAGTAAACTATCCAGGACTAGCAAGTAATACCAATTACAAAAATGCTCAAAAGTATTTTGAAGATGGACAATCTAGCGGACTGCTAAGTTTTGAAGTTGACTCTTTAGAAGAAGCAACAAAAATAGTAAACGCCACAAAACTTTACTCATTAGTAGTAAATATTGGTGATTCTAAGTCAATTATTACTCACCCTGCTTCAACAACGCACCAACAATTAAATGAAGCAGAACTACAAGCGTGTGGCGTTCCTGCTGGACTTATTAGAATTTCTTGTGGCTTGGAGTCGGCCAAAGACTTAATCGCAGATATGGAACAAGCTCTTAAAGCATAAGCTAAGTTCACTCTCTAGTGAGCTTAAGGCATTTTCGCTAAAATAACATTATTATTTCACGGAGCAAACAAACTTGTCTTTAAACCTGCAAACACATACTGCACATTTTACAAATCCACTCTATCTTGAAAGTGGTCGTATTTTAGAACCTTATGACATCACATATGAGACCTATGGCGTTTTAAATGAAGACAAAAGTAATGTTATAGTTGTTTGTCATGCTCTCACTGGTTCTCACCATGCTGCTGGGGTTTATGAAGGTGAAAGTAAAGTTGGTTGGTGGGATGGTCTTATAGGTCCAGGCAAAGCCATAGATACAGATAAGTACTTTGTAATCTGCTCAAATGTCATAGGAAGTTGTTTTGGCTCAACTGGTCCTATGTCTATGCAACACCCTCATCATGAATCTTACCGTTATAAATTTCCTGTAGTAAGTGTAAAGGATATGGTAAAAGCACAACGAATACTCTTTGACCGTCTTGATATCCACCGTGTCCATGCTATTATCGGTGGAAGTATGGGTGGTATGCAAGCACTTCAATTTGCCATACACTATCCAAACTTCGCAGACAAAATCATCTCACTTGCAGCAACACATGCTACACAACCTTGGGCTATTGCCTTTAATAAAGTTGCACAAGAAGCAATTTTAAAAGACCCTGACTTTAAACAAGGCTATTATGACCCACAAGAGATTAGTGAAAATGGACTCTTTGGAATGGCAGTTGGTAGAATGGCTGGGCATATTAGCTTTTTATCGCATGCATCTATGCGAGAGAAGTTTGGTAGAGATTATAAACTTACAGATGGCCTCTATGAGCTTTTTGGTAAATTTCAAGTTGAGTCATACTTAGAGTACAATGGCTATAACTTCTCAAAATGGTTCGACCCTTTATCTTATCTCTATATAACTAAGGCTATAAATATTTATGACCTTTCACGAGACTTTGACTCTCTGGGTGAAGCACTGAAAAAGATAAACTCTGAGCTTTACCTTATAAGCTTTAGAGATGATGTTCTATTTAAAAACTTTGAGATGAAAGAGATTGCTGATGAACTCAAAAAGATAGGAAATACAAATCATCACTACTTTGATGTAGAGAGTGATTATGGACATGATGCTTTTTTAGTAGAGCTAAATAAATTTGACACTTACATTAAGGATGCACTCAATGGCTGATAAAAAACAAAACTTTGAAGAGAAACTTGAAAATTCAAAGAAAATTCTAGAAACACTTATGAATCCAGAAATAACTTTGGAAAATAGTCTTAAGGCTTATGAAACAGGTATGAAAGAGCTAAGTGATGCACAAAAGATACTTGAAGACGCCGTAATAAAAATAGAAGAGATTAAGACTCAAAAATGAGAACTGCAGTACTGCAACTAAATTCTCAAGGAATGAGTTCAACTAAACTCTACAACCACATAAGAGTTGCAAGTAAAAAAGGAGTTGAAGTTCTTCTTTTGGGAGAGTATGTACTCAACCCTTTTTTTAAAGAGCTTGAAGAGATGAGCCTAAGTATGATAAAAGAACAGGCTTCTCATCATGTCAAAATTTTAAAAGAGCTCTCAAGCACATACAAAATGACAATAGTCGCACCACTTGTAATAGTTAAGAAAAAAAAGCTTTACAAGACGATAGCAAAGTTTTCACCCTCTTCTACTTCTTACTATCATCAACAAATTTTGATAAACTATCCTCACTGGAATGAAGAAAAATTTTATGCAAATATTATAGCTCCCATAAAAACACCACTCACATTTAAAGTAGATGGTTTTAAGTTTGCAGTTTTATTTGGCTTTGAAATTCATTTTGACACTATGTTTAGTGAACTCAATAGCAAAAATATTGACTGTATTTTAGTTCCTAGTGTTTCAACCTTTGATTCCTATGAACGATGGAAAAGAGTTATTAGCACGAGAGCATTTACTAATAACTGCTATATTTTACGTGCAAACAGAATTGGTGAATATAAAGATACAGAGTATGATTGGAAGTTTTATGGAGACTCTGTACTTTACTCACCAGATGGAGAACTTTTAAATCATCTTGGCAACAAAGAAGAACTTATGATAGTTGAAATGAGTCATTCTGAAGTTGTTCACTCAAGACGCTCATGGGGATTTAAAGAAGCATACACTAAAAGAAGCATATAAAAGGATAAAATTATGATGGATTATTTTCATAGACAAGTACAACTTTGGGGTGAAGAGACACAAAAAAGTCTTCAAACAAAAAAGATAGCCATAGTTGGTGCTGGAGGGCTTGGTTCTTCACTCGCGTTTGCGCTTGGTTCAAGTGGAATTGGCGAGATTCATATGATTGACTTTGATGAAGTAAGCTTTCACAATCTCCACCGACAAATCGCTTTTAAAGTCGGTGATGAAGGTAAAAACAAAGCCCATATAAATGCAGAACTTATCGAAGCGAGATGTCCTTTTGTAAAAGCTATTGCACATAACTGTGACTTTAAAACTTGGTCAGAAAAAAATATAAAAGTGGACCTTATCATAGATGCAACAGATAATCTTCCAACACGTGGCGAGATAAATGAATATGCTAAAAAGATAAAAATGCCTTGGCTTTATGGAAGTGTTGAAGCGTTCCATGGTCAGGTTTCCTTTATAGACAAATCATCATTTTCAGATGCCTTTAAAATAGTAAAAAAAACACCCGCAGGAATAACAGCACCTATAGTAATGCATATAGCATCACTTCAAGCGAATATAGCCTTGCGTTTTTTAGCTGGATTGAATGTAAAAAAAGATATCTTGTATTATCTTTTTTTTAATGAAGATGGAGAGTTGATAACACAAAAGTTTGGACTCCCAGAAACTGACTAGTTTTCAAGGAATATTATGGATGAAACAAAGAGACTTCTTAAGATAGTCACCAATGAAGCTATAAAATCAATAGAACAACTAAAAATAGTAACACCAACTATTTACTCTTCAGTGTTTTTTCAGTTTGCAAAAGAACATAAGCTTGAACTTAAGGATGAAGAAAAAATTTCATCTGAATTAATGGCACAAGAGTGTGCTAACCTTACAGATTTACAATCTGAAACTTCAAAAAGTACACTAAAATTGAGCGACTCTACATCGAAGGCAATTAGTGCCATAAAAAATAAAGACACAGATAAACTTGATCAAGTTCTTCAAGAAACTGAATCTCTAAGACAAGAGATAGAAAAACTTAGAGAGTCGGTTTATAAAGACACTCTTACTGGAACATTCAATAGAAAATGGCTTCATGACAATTTTATGAGCACTACGTCAAAACAGAGTATGATGTCTGGTGTATTAGCCATGATAGATCTCAACTACTTTAAACTTATAAATGACACACATGGGCATGTTATAGGAGATAAAGTACTTATGTTTATCGCCAATGAATTTCTCAAAAATAGATATCCTGTTATTCGTTATGGCGGGGATGAGTTTATCATACTTTTTCCAGATACTGTCTCAGAAGCAAGTGCATCAAAGACTTTAGCAGATATTCGAGAGAATATTTTGCATAAAAAGTTTAAAGCACATAACAAAACATTTACTGTCTGCTTCTCATTTGGAGTACAAAAATTTAGCCAAGATGCTATTTGTGCAGATGTTTTAGAACTAGCTGATAAAAAAATGTATGCAGATAAACTAGAAATTAAAAAGAGAGTCACTAGTATATAAGCATCCCCTTACCACATCTTAGATATAATCGCGCAACAATTTGATGTTATGCATCATGGTGAGCAAAGCCCTCCATGATGGAAGAGACACAATGTCCCTACAACTCCTTAAAGCTACAAAAACAAAGTTTTTTGAGAAACATCAGTTATTATAAAATTTCAAGGCGATTATATGTCAGATACTAAATACAATCCACAAGAAACAGAAAACAAATACTACAAAATTTGGGAAGAACGCAAGTACTTCGAGATAGATGGTAACAAAGCCATTCAAGAAGAGGGAAAAAACTTTTCAATCATGATGCCACCACCCAATGTAACTGGGCGTTTACACATCGGTCATGCACTTACCTTTACTCTTCAAGACATCATTACTCGTTATAAACGTATGGATGGTTATAAAACTCTTTGGCAACCAGGAACTGACCATGCGGGAATCGCTACACAAAATGTTGTAGAAAAACAACTTCTTGCTGAGGGAACTACAAAAGAAGAGATAGGACGTGAAGCATTTTTAGAGCGTGCTTGGAAATGGAAGGAAGAATCTGCAGGAATTATGACAGAACAACTTCGTCATATGGGTGTATCTCCAGCATGGGAGAGAGAGCGTTTTACCATGGATACAGGACTTCAAAAGTCTGTAAAAGAGGCTTTTGTTAAGCTTTATAACGACGGCCTAATTGTTCGTGGAAACTACATGGTAAACTGGTGTACACACGATGGAGCTCTCTCAGACATTGAAGTTGAGCACGAAGATCACGATGGTAAATTTTATCATGTAACATACCCATTTGCTGATGGAAGCGGTTGTGTTGAAGTGGCAACAACTAGACCTGAGACATATTTTGGTGATACTGCAGTTATGGTTCACCCTGATGATGAACGCTACACTCATCTAATAGGAAAAGAGATAAAGCTTCCACTGCTTGAGAGAACTGTAAAAATCATCGCTGATACTCATGTTGATATGGAGTTTGGTACGGGTGTCGTTAAGGTAACACCTGCACATGATCAAAACGACTACGAAGTTGGTAAACGCCACAACTTAGAATTTATCACAGTTTTTGATGAAAAGGGAATTCTAAATGAGTATGCTGGTGAGTTTCAAGGATTAGAACGCCTAGAAGCACGTGAAACTATCGTAAAACGCCTCGAAGAAGAGGGATTTATGGTAAAGATAGAAGATCATAAACACCAAGTAGGACACTGTTATAGATGTAAAAACATCGTTGAACCTTATATCTCAAAACAGTGGTTTGTTCGTAAAGAAGTAGCAGACAAATCAATCCAAAAAACAAATGATGGAGAAGCACAGTTTTTTCCACCTCACTGGATAAACTCTTACAACTCTTGGATGGGTGAGCTTCGTGATTGGTGTATAAGCCGTCAGTTATGGTGGGGACATCAGATTCCAGTATTTTATTGTGATGATTGCGGTCACGAATTTGCATCTTTAGAGGAGCATCCAGACTCTTGTCCAAAATGTGCTTCAAAAAACTTAACACAAGACCCTGATGTTTTAGATACTTGGTTCTCTTCCGCATTATGGCCGTTCTCAACTTTAGGCTGGGGAAATGGTGATGTCGAGATGGACAAACTTTTCAAGTCAGATGATATGAAAGATTTTTATCCAAATACACTACTTATAACTGGTTTTGACATCCTTTTCTTTTGGGTAGCAAGAATGATGATGATGGGTGAAAACTTTATTGGACAACTTCCATTTAACCATATCTATCTCCATGCTCTTGTTCGCGATGAAAAAGGCGACAAAATGTCTAAATCAAAAGGAAATGTAATCGATCCTCTTGATATGGTAAATAAGTACTCTGCAGATATCCTGCGTTTTACCCTTGCAATCTCTGCTGCACAGGGTCGTGATATACGTATGAGTGAAGAAAAACTTGAGCTTAATCGTAACTTTACAAACAAACTCTACAATGCTACAAAATACTTACAGATGAATGTCGATGTGTTTCCTGATATGAACAACTTTTGTGTTGAAACGCCACTTGGTAAGTATATGGTCTCGCGTTTAAACTTTGCTACAAAAGAAGTGCGTACTGCTCTTGATGAGTACAAGTTTAATGATGCAGCACTTATTATCTACAAATTTATATGGAATGAATTTTGTGGTTGGGGGATAGAGCTTTCTAAAGCTGACAAATCTTCTATAGTTGAACTTGGTGCAATTTTTAAAGAGTCTATGAAATTACTTCATCCATTTATGCCTTTCATTACTGAGCATCTTTATCATGAGCTTAGTGGAACAAGTCTAGAGGATGGTGACTCTATCATGCTTATGAAATATCCATCAAAAACTTCGCAGCGTAAAGAGGAAGAGACTTTTGAAGTTATCATGGACGCAATCGTATCTATTAGACGTGCAAAAGTTCTTGTAGATTTGGCAAATCAAAAAATAGAAAAAGCCTATGTAAAAATAGATGGTATTTCAAACGAAGACAAAGAGATGATGTTAGCTTTTATCATTAAACTTGCAAAGGTTACAGAAGTAGAATTTACTGACTCTAAAATAGAAAACGCGGTAAGTGATATCTCAGATAAGTGTGAGACATTTATACCAACAGACTCTATAGACTTAAGTTCAATCATCTCTAAACTGCAAAAACAAGATGAAAAACTACAAAAAGAGATAGGTAAACTTAATGGTATGCTAAACAACGAAAAGTTCGTAGCAAATGCACCAGAAGATGTACTTGCTAAAAATCGTGAAGCTCTCGCTGATGCAAATACAAAGCGAGAAAAAGTGCTAGAGCAACTAAACTCGCTTCAAGCTTAATTTCTCTTCTTTATAATTATATTCCCTATATTAATTGGGAATATAACTTTCCTACTTATTTATAGCCTTATAAATACTCACTTGACAAGCCACTTTTTTCTTCAACCTAACTGCCTCTTCTAATGTAATAGCATTATCTTGTAATGCCTTCTCAATAACACTTTCTGTTAAATATACATGGTTCATATTATTACTTCCTTTTATTATAATTATAATATTATACTATATAAAAAGAATTTTTCATAATTATGAGAAACAAAAAATGTACTTTAATTACTAAAATACCCATTTAACTAGTATTTTGCTATAATTCGCAAATTCAAATTTACCCTCCAAAAAGGCATAAAAACTTGTTTGACATAAGAAAATATACATCCTCAAATATCAAAAATGATGTCCTCTCAGGATTAGTTGTAGCTGTTGCTCTTGTTCCTGAAGCCATTGCATTTAGTTTTATAGCGGGAGTAAGTCCTATAGTTGGACTTTATGCTGCATTTATTATTGGTCTTATTACCTCTGTTATTGGTGGAAAACCTGGTATGATTAGTGGAGCAACGGGAAGTGTTGCTGTAGTTATTATTGGGCTTATGCTTGAAGCAAATGCCAAGTTAAGTGCTGCTGGAATGGTTGGCGAAGAGCTTTATATCCATGCTCTAAACTACTTACTTCTTGCAACAATCATCGCTGGACTTATTCAGGTCGCGTTTGGTCTTTTCAAACTTGGAAAGTTTATCCGTTTAGTCCCCCAACCTGCTCTTTATGGTTTTGTAAATGGTCTTGCTATAGTTATTGCTATGGCACAGTTTAAGTTCTTTGAAGGTCAAGGAATAACGATGTATCTAATAGTTGGAATTACAATGGCTATTATGTATATTCTTCCTAAGTTTACGAAGGTTGTTCCCTCTGGTCTTGTTGCGATTGTACTTTTAACACTCGTTGTTTACCTTGCCGGGATAGATACTATCACTGTTGGTTCTTTAGCAAACTTGAGTGAGTTTAAAGGGCAACTTCCTCATCTAATCATCCCTGATACTCTTTTTAGTCTTGAGTCTATTCTTATGGTTCTTCCTTATGCCATTATCATGGCTCTTGTTGGTCTCATAGAGTCACTTTTAACACTTGCTGTTTTAGATGAAATGAGTGGAACAAGAGGAAGTGGAAACAAAGAGTGTATAGCACTTGGATGTGGAAATATAACAAGTGGTTTCTTTGGTGGAATGGCAGGTTGTGCTATGATAGGTCAAAGTATCATCAACTACACTTCAGGTGGTCTTGGACGCCTCTCATCATTTGTTGCAGCCGTTGGTCTTTTAGTGCTTGTTATCTCTATGACAGATGTTTTAAATACTATTCCTGTTGGCGTTTTAGTTGGGATTATGTTTATGGTAAGTATTGGAACATTTGAGTGGTCAAGTTTTTCTCATCTAAAGCATATGCCTCGTGCTGATGTTTTTGTAATGATAGTTGTAACAATTATTACAGTTGTAGAAGATTTAGCTGTAGCTGTTATCGCTGGTGTAATTATCTCTGCACTTGTATTTGCTTGGAAGCATGCTCGTATATGGGCAAAAACACATACCGAAGATGATGGAACAAAGGTCTATACCTTAGAGGGTCCTCTATTCTTTGGAAGTGCTACAACTTTTTCGGATAACTTCAATGTAGAACAAGATCCACCTCGTGTTGTGATTGACTTTAAAAATGCTAGAGTTTTAGATTTTTCAGGTGTTGAAGCTATTGATACTATGGTTAAAAAGTATCAAGATGCTGGTAAAAACCTACTACTTCGTCATCTCTCAAGTGACTGTAAAGCTATACTAAAACATGCTGGTCCACACTGTGCTTATGCAGAAGATGATCCAACATACAAGGTGGCGTTTAACTATTAGTAGAACTTTATTGTTCTACGAGTTGACCTTCTGGTTTACCTAAAAAATACCCTTGTGAATAGTCTATACCAAGCTCTATCATTTTCTTTTGTACAGCTTCATTATGAACATACTCCGCAATTATTTTAATATCACTTTTTTTACATATAGAGATAATCCCATCAACTATAATCTGACTATTCTCATCATCTACAATATTTTTAATAAACGCACCATCAATTTTTAAATAATCTGGATGTATTTCAAGAAGTCTAGAGAGATTTGAGTTTTCAGCTCCAAAGTCATCTATGGCAAGTTTAAAGCCTTTTTTTCGTAAAGAATTTAGCTGTTCCATTGTAGTTCCACTATCTAAGGTTGTTATATCCTCAAGCATTTCTAGTACAACGCGAGAAGGGTCTATATTGTACTTTTCAGCATTTTTAAGTAAGAAGAACTCTAGATAATCTAGTAAAAAATCTGATGCAGCTATGTTGAGTGAAAATTCCAAATCAGTACCACTAAATTTTTTAAAACTTTGTGAAATAAGTGAACGTGTTACATACGATAGATTTCCAGTAACCCGAGCTGCATCAAGGAAATAGTAGGGAGATATAATCTCATCCGCATCTTTTAAACGTGCGAGACATTCGTACTTCTCAATCTTTCCAGTTTTATTATTCACTATGGGTTGAAAATAAGCGAGTATATCTTCATTTTCAACAGCCTCTTTGATTTTAAGTATCCAGTAGATGTTTCGTTTTTTCTTTTGAACAAATTCTGATTCTTCGTTAAAGATAAGACAGTGATTACGCTTCGCTTTTCTTAACTCATCAATAGCTGATTCAGCCTGAGATATATTTGTCAGACCACTACCTTTTGAAATTCCGATACTAAGTGAGAGTCTTATCTCTATGTCTAGAACTATAAACTCAAGTTGAGAAAAAAATGAAAGTATCGCTTCAGCAATTCGTATCAGCTCACCATCATCAAGTACTCTCTCATCAAGTAAAACGAACTTATCAGAGTAGTAACTATAAAGTGTAGAGTTCTCTGGTTTAGCAATTTCAAGGTACTTCATAAATTCGCATAAAACTGCAGTTCCTACATCATATCCAAAAGCATTATTAATATTTGAAAAATTGTCTATGTTTAACAAGAAGAAATTAAGAGGAGTAGACTCTTTAAGCTTTGTGATTAATCCATCATGTGTTCCAGCTCTTAAAGTTACATCACAAAATAAATCTTTCATCAAATATCCTCTCTTTGTACCACTATAAAACTCTGTGGAATTTTTGATTTGTATCTTGGCATACTTTGTCCAATGTTAGCATTTATATAGGTAGGGTCTGCGATTACAAACTCTTTTTTTCCTGCTTTTACACTATCGCCTCTCATCGGTATATATAGAGCGGTTGCCATATGATCTTTATATTTCACACCAATAACACCAACTTTAAAAAGTCTTTTTACTAAGTAGGAAAAAAGAATGGCTCTATCTTCACAATCAGATTTATCATAATAGAGTGTTTCCTCTGCAAACATAACCTTCTCACGACCAAACTGCTGATTATCTTGTTCATATACAAAAGCATTTTGTACAAAGTTTAGTACAAAGTTCATAGCAACACTCGCCTGTTTACCATCTATGTAAGCTTTCATCTCTTTAGCTATCTGCTCGTATGTTGACTCTTGCATCGGTGCATTGAAGTATGTTTCATAGTCCGCTTGTGGGTAAGTAGCCATAAAGTCTATGAGGTTTTGATTGTATGAGACAGGTACTTTATACTCTTTACCATATTGTTTAAAAGAGAGAAGTTTATTTTTAGTATTAGGAGTAAATTTTGGAATTTTTACAAGTGCTAAGTCTAGGGGTTTTGTTGCATCTGGATAATCTTGCGCATAGGTAAATACCCGTCCAGATTTACCTTTGGCATAATTGGATATAACATAAAAATGTTTCTTTCCAAAACTGTAATTTGGTGTTGAGTAAATTATTTTTTCACTGTAGTGCATAAGAACTATATGATTAGATGAAAGACCAACTTTTACATTGTAGCCTAGTTTGTTAAGCACAAACCATGCAAATAACTTCGCATCATCTTCTACTTCAAATATAGCCTCTGAAATTTTCATAACAAGTAGGTATTTGCCCCAATCATTTAAATCAAGTTCATTACTTTTACTTTTTATACTTCTTAGTAAGTCATCATAGTCACTTACTGCAACACTATCAAAAAAATTAGATATGCCAACTTGAGAATATGGATAAAACTTCGCTTTTTTAATACTCTCATCTACATTAAGTCCTATATCTTCTCCAAAAAAGCTAATACGTATATCTGCTTGATTAACTGGAGTTACAACTTTTATGATATTTATAACTGGTTCAACTGCGGGCTCTTTGTCAAGTTTTATAAGAACCATAGGACCAACACTTTGTATCTTTTTTGCAACTGTAGGTTCTATGCTTTTTGGTTTAGCTTTCTCATAAAGAGGGAGACTTTCTTTTGCTGTGTACTCTTCCCATTGGGCTTTTAAGTACTTGTTGAACGCAGCATCTTTTTTATCTTTATACTGTGTGAAAGAACTCTCTTGTTGGCGTTTAAAATCTTCAAAGCTTGCCAAACATAAAGAAGGAACTAGAAGTACTAGTGCGAAGTTAAAAAGGCCAAACAGCCTGTATGATTTTTGTTCCCCAGCCTTGTTTAGTCGCACGATCTACATCTCCTTCTGTTTTATACAGTATCTTTGCATCACTCATTTGTTCAGAATCTATTCTGTTATATTGGTCTATATCGTAAGGACGAATTACACCACTAATTTGCACTAATTGTTTTTGATCGTCAATCAGTATCTCTCTACGACCAGAAATAAAATAATTTCCATTTTTAAGTACTTTTATAATTCTAGCAGAAACAGTTGTAGTAAAGCTTGCGTCTTTCGTTGCACTTCCTGATCCTGTAAATGCACTATTTGAAGTAGTAGTATATCCAACATTACTATATCCATTAAGCGTGTTTATACCTTGAGTCATAGTTGAGTTAGCAGCTCCAGTATCGGAGAACAAACCTCCACCAAGTGTTGATGTATCATCTTTACTCAAACTTTTGGCACCTGTATTTGAACTCTGTGCAGTTTCTGAGATCACAACTGTTACTATATCACTAACATGCATAGCTTTGTGGTCTGAGAAAAGAGGATTGTCCCCTTGACCGAAGATACTACCCGTACTCGTATAATCTTTTTGATCTTCTTGGGATGGCATCTGTTCTACATACACTGGTGGCTCAAAGTCTATCTCTGGCTCAGTAAGGTTAGCTGTACAAGCACTAAAAGTGATTATAGTAAAAATTAGTGTGATAGTAGTGAATAATTTTAATTTCATTTCTTCTCTTTGATAGTAGGCTCTCTTTAGCTATAATTCTAGCAATTATAGTACCAAGTCATTTCCTTATTATCTTCATAATAAAGGGATTCAATTCTTTACTAAACAACTAAAACTAAGGAAAATATATAATGTCATTAAGAGAAACAATCAACACAGATGTAAAAAATGCGATGAAAGCTAAAGATACAAAAAAACGCGATGCACTGCGTTTGCTCACTTCGGCGTTTAAACAGATAGAAGTAGATGAAAGAAAAGAGTTAAGTGATGATGATGTTATCAAAATTATTACTCAACAAGTAAAACGCCGTAATGATGCTGCAACTCAGTATAAAGATGCAGGTCGTGAAGATTTGATGCAAATAGAGTTAGATGAAATATCATATTATGAAGTCTATCTTCCAGCACAGTTAAGTGATGAAGAGCTTAGTAACTCTCTCAATGCCATTATAGAAAAAGTTGGTGCTACAACTATGAAAGATATGGGAAAAGTAATGGGTCTTGCAAGTAAAGAGCTTTCTGGTAAAGCTGATGGAAAACGTATAAACGAGTGTGTAAAAACTATCTTAGGATAGCTTTTAGACTTTTAACTTTTTACTGCTTTACTTCCCGCCATTTTATTAAGCATATCAGCAAGCTCATTACTTGAGTCTTCCATCACTTTAAAGTTAGCAATGATTTCTTTAGCATTGCCATTATCAAAAACTGTTTTATTTTTAACAAACTCAAAGTTCTTTCTTGCACTCGAATGAATAGCTTTATGTGGAGTTTCTAGTTTACTATACTCTGGATACCTTGCAAATGCATCTTTTCCTTCTCCTTGATACCAACTAGCAAAACGACACTCAGTATCTGACAACATTCCTTTTGATGCATCTTGATGAATAACAGTCGCATATGCCTCTGATTTAAAAATAGAATGATCAATTTTCACTAAAGAAACACGAAAAATATTTGAAAGGAAATTTGCTTTTTCTATAGATTCGCTTGCATCATGATTAAAGGTTTCTAAAGTACTTGAAAAGTTTTGCATATACTCCACAGATTCATTCGCTAAGGTTGACATAAAAGAGGATTCTTCTTGCATAGAAGTAGTCTCTTGTTGAAGAGTTGAGATAGTGATAGAAATTTCAGCTGTTGCTTTTTGAGTACGTTCTGCAAGTTTACGAACTTCATCTGCAACAACGGCAAAACCACGACCATGTTCACCTGCACGAGCTGCTTCTATAGCTGCGTTTAAAGCTAAGAGGTTTGTTTGTTCAGCTATATCTTTTATAAGTGCTGCGATAGATGATATCTCTTGAGATTGATTTACTAAACTATCAACGCCCTCTGTACTTTTAGAAATACTCTCATTTAGTTTTTCAAAGTTTTCATTCACACTCTCAACAGATTGTAAGGTTTCTAAGGCTGTATCTGCAGTTTTTTGAGATGAATCAGCAATTAGCTTCATCAAATCATTCCCCTGCTGAATATCTTTTCTTACATCTACCATTCCACCTGTTGTACCACCACCTAATGCATTAAAAGCATTATTTAACTCTCCTTGAGCCTGTAAAATCTTACCAGATATAATACCCTTGATAGCAACATTTAATGGCTCAATAGATGTTGCAAAACTCCCTTTAAGCCCTTGTGAAAATATAAAAGCACTCTCATCTCCAGAAGTTGCAAGATTCAGACCTTCTATTGTATCCCTTATAAAAGTCTCTACTTGGTCTACTAAATTATTATATCCCCATGCTATATCAAAGTATTTTGAGTCTAAAGGAATATCTGTAATTCTACTCTCTAGATCCCCTGCTCCAGCTCGAATTAGTACACGGTTCATCTCTTCTAAAAGTTTTTCATCTCGTGCTGATTCTCCAACAGGAATAAAAATACCAAGAAGCGTTAAAACAAATAAAACAAGTCCACTAATAAGTGAGTATGAAACGCCAACAAATATACTTATCACTAATCCAACTAGAATAAAGTAAAGTAATTGTTTATTTTTGAAGATTAATGATAAATTCATCATAAGAAACTCCTGTAGATTTTAAAGTGTTATTTAAATAATTTAATGATTCATTCAAGCCTTTTTTCTTCTCAATACTTAAGAGTTCTGAATATAAAGCTTCTATTGTTTTTAAAGATTTTTCACTTGGTTTACGACGTACTGAGTAGTATCCTATAACATTATTTTTTGCATCAAAAGAGGGTGTTACATTTGCAAAGACCCAGTAGTAGTCTCCATTTTTACATTTGTTTTTCACATAAGCATTGATACTTTTTTCACTCTTTACCCTATCCCAAAGTAGTTTAAATACTACTGCTGGCATATCTTCATGTCTCAGTATATTGTGAGGAGCATTGAGTAGTTCAGACTCCTTATAACCCGACATCTTTATAAATATCTCATTACCATAAGTGATGCGACCTTTTAAATCTGTCTTAGAAACAATAAAGTCTTCATCTTTCATTTTAATCTGCATAAAAAACCTTTATAATTATTTTAACACCTAATAATACCATCTTAAAATTGTTTTAAAAATTAAATTAACTTATCATTAAAAAGAATCTTTTCCATAAGAATAAATAATACTATATCTTCATAAATCAATAATGATAAGTGTTATTATTATTAAGTATGTTTTCAGTTTTATTTGAATACTATTCCCTCAACATTTTAATTGATAATGAATATTATATTTATTAAAGATTAAAATCTACATAAAACTAGATTAAGGACGAAAATATGAAAGTTGTTGTCGCGTTTTTATTATTAGGTGCTATCAGTTTAGCATCAGAGATTTATATGCTTAACTTTCAGATGCATACTTTATCTGACAAAAATAAAGTAGTAGACCTAAATAGTTTTAAAGGGAAGTATCTCTTTTTAACATTCATTAAAGGGGATTGTGAATGGTGTGAAAAGCAGTTAAAAGCTTTTAACACTCTCTTAAAAAGTGAACATTCACAAGAGATACAGGTTGTAGCCGCAACATTAGGTGAGGATACCAAGCTTTTAAAAGCTAAAACTAAAGAGGCAGAGTTTCCAGTACTCTCTGCTTCTCAAGAGCTAGTAACAAGCATAGGTGGTGTAGAGATGACACCTTATACACTCATAAGTGATAAAAAAGGAAATTTTCAAACGAAAATTCTTGGCTATCAATCAGCGGACCAAATTGAGTCTATAATCCATACATTAGAGGGGAGATAAGAAGTGAAAAAAACATTAGTATTAAGTATGGCTGCATCAGTAGCATTGATGGCAGCAGATAATATAGGTACAGTAACAGTTGAAGATGTTACAGAACGCCTTGAACGTGCAGGTACAGTGAGAGATGTAATTGCTAAAACAGAAGTAGTAACAGCAAAACAGATTCAAAAAAAGCAAGCTACAAATCTTGCTGAAGCTGTTAAGCACGAAACTGGTATTCAAGTTGCAACAGGTTGTTCGATGTGTGGGATGAAACGTGTTCGTATCAATGGTATGAAAGGTGAACATACTACAGTACTTATTGATGATGTTCCAATGCACTCGACGGTTTCTAGCTTTTACGGACTAGATGCTCTTGCAACAGCTGGTGTTAGTAGTATAGAGATAGCACGTGGTGCGGGTGCATCACTTATTGCTCCAGGTGCTATTGGTGGGGTTATTAATGTTAAATCGCTTAAAGCTACCAAAAATAGTCTGTTTGTAGATATGTCAGGTGGAAATGATGGCTATAGTACATTTTCTGCTGTTGGAACTGCTGTAAGTGAAGATAAAAAAACAAGAGCAACTGTTTCTATGCAAAACACTACACAAGGACAGTGGGATGCAGACGATAATGGTGTAAACGAATCTCCTGAAATGGAAAATCAATCAATCAGTGCTCGTTTATCTCATGACTTTACAGAGAATGACAATGTAGATTTCCGTTACACAAGACAAACATCAAATGTATTTGGTGGACCTGTGACAGATGACCATAATGGTGCTATTATGGATAGTAGTCCAAGAGGAGTTTCTTTTGTTGGAGGTGATGTACGAAATACTTACACTGGTAATAAACTCGATACACTTGAGTCAATTGACACATCACGTCAAGAGTTTATCCTTCGTTGGACACATGAAATCAACAGTGAAAGCAACTTTGTAGCAACGGCTAGTTATGCAAATCAAATACAAGATTCTATTTATGAGGGTGACACTTACTATAGTGATGATGACACTTACTATGCAGATTTCAGATATAACAATATGTTAAATGATGAGCACTTTTTAACTGTTGGTGCAGATATGAAAAATGAAGCTATGGACTCAACACAAAATGTATCAGTGAATCAAGATGATTTTAAAATGCAATCATATGGTGCTTACATTCAAGACACATGGACACCTACTGATAACCTTGAAGTAGCAGTTGCAGTACGTTTAGACCACATTGAAGTTGACTGGACAGACCAAGTAGGAACAGAGATTGACAAAACAATAGTAGTGCCTCGTTTACACATCAAGTATAACCACGAAAATGGTTTTATCTCACGTGTTAGCGCTGGACAGGGTTACCGTGCACCACTTACTTTCTTTGAATCAGAGCACGGTGTTCTTGGGCCAAATGGTTTTGATATAGATATTACAAACATTGAAACATCTAACTCAGCGAACTATGCTTTGAGTTATGATAGCGGTCGTGTAACAGCAACAGCATCTGTAAACTGGACTCAAATTGATAACTTAGCGTATATAGATGATTCTACTGGTACTCCGACACTTCAAAATGCTACTGAAGCAATGAATGTAGTTGTTTCAGATATCGTTGCAGGGTACCAGTTAACACCAGCGTTTAGTGTTGGGGCAAGTTATGAGTACTTTCACTATGATGATGCTTATAAAGAAGCTCAATTCTTAGCAGAAATTGAGCAGCGTGCGAAGTTAATGCTAGACTACGAAGCAAATGGCTGGGCTGCAAACCTAACTGCTGTATGGGTAGGAAGTCGTGATTTAAGTGATTATGGTTATGAGGGTTATAATATCTGGGATGGAACAACTGCTTCATCACTAAAAGATACTAAGGCACCAGCTTACTATACAGTAGACTTTAAGATAGCAAAAGATATAAACAAAAACTTTACAGTTTATGTAGGTGTACAAAATCTTTTAGACTACACACAAGCAGGCGAAGGAGTAAGTCCACTCTTTTGGGATGATGCTGGTAACTATGATGTTGGATATATCTATGGTCCATTACGTGGTAGACAAATGTATGCTGGACTTCAAGCGAAGTTCTAAATTCTCTGGCTTCGGCCAGAAAAAAACCTAAAGGAATTTTATATGTATCGTAACAAATTTATTAGTCTTATTGTTTTTGTCTCTGTGACAGCATCTCATTTTTTAATTATAACTACAAGATTTTAGAAGTAATGACAAAAGCTTATGTTTAAAAAAATTAAAACATTATATATCTTCATTTTTGTTTTAGTTGTGGTTTCACATCTTCTAGTTATCTTTTTTAGATATACGAATGAAACGCCTGCTATTGCTCTTAAAGCAGAAACTGTACAGAAGTTAGACTTACGCACTGTTGTGCTTGAAAAACCAAAAGTAGAACCGAAACCAAAACCCAAACAAAAGCCGAAGCCAAAGCCGAAGCCTAAACCTAAGCCAAAACCCAAACCAAAGCCGATTCCAAAACCAGAAATAACTCCAGTGCCTGAAGAAATTGAGGAAGTAGAAGAAGTTGAAGAGATCGAAGAAGTAGAAGAGGTAGAGGAAGTTGAGGAAGTCGAAGAGGTAGAGGAAGTTGAAGAAGTAATTCCTCAAGAACCTAGTATCTCAGCCTCAGAAGCCGAGCTTATTAAAGCACAATATATTGCAAAGATAAAAAGTGCAATTGAAGCAAAAAAATACTATCCTAGAGCAGCAAAACGCCTAAAACATGAAGGAGTTGTAGAAATCTCTTTTACGATTTTGAAAGATGGCTCTATAAAAGAAATACAATTAGTCAATGAATCTAAGTATACTAGACTCAATGAAGCAACCTTGAAAACACTTAGAAGTGTTGGAAAATTTGACCCAATACCAGAAGAGTTAGAACTTCAAGAGTGGGACATGATAGTACCTTTAGAGTACAGACTAAGATAAACAAAAGGAAAGAAAATGGATTTAATGAATTATATAGAACATGGTGGAGTAATAGTTTATATTTTAATTGTACTCAATGTCATAGGTTTTACTATTATGTTAGTAAAGTTTATTCAAATAGTAATGACTCGACGTTATAAGGTAGCACTACTTGAAGAGGTTATTGAACACATCAAAGAAAAAGATGTCCCGCTTAAAGATGAGCATATTATTGTAGAGTTAATCAAAGACGAGATGTCTAAAAGACTCTTTATAGTTGAAAGCGGGCTTGGAACAGTTAAAATCATTGCTTCTATCTCTCCTTTACTTGGACTTCTAGGAACAGTAGTTGGTGTTTTAGTGGCGTTTGATGCGATATCAAAGAGTGGAATGGGTGATCCTTCTGTTTTTGCTGGAGGTATCTCGATGGCACTTGTAACAACTGTAGCAGGTTTGATTGTGGCTATTCCTCACTATATTGGGTATAACTATCTCATAGGGATGCTTGATTCACTAGAGTCAACTGTAACTAGTGAAATACTTCCTGCAGTATATAAGAAGTAACTATGCGCCGTAGAGAACCCTTATCTCCAGATATGACACCCTTAGTTGATGTTGTATTTTTACTTTTAATTTTCTTTTTGGTAAGTACGTCTTTTAAAAAAGATGAACTTGCATTGCTTTTAGATTTACCAGCAAGTCAAGCACCTAAACAGATGGTGGAGAAAGAAGATGTCAACATTGAACTTTCAGCAGGTGAAATAGCTCTCAAAGGTAAAGAGATTACTTTTGATGATTTAGACATCGAACTTTCAAAAATAGTAGATAAAAAACGCCCGATTAATGTAAGAATAGACAAAGAAGTTCGCTATGAGCGGATTATAAAACTATTTGACGTTTTGAAAAAACATGACTTAAATAATCTTGCCCTTATAAACGAAACAGCAAAATAAAACTCTAAAGTAGAGAGAAGATGATACTATCTACCTCTCTATAAAAAAGAGTTTTTACCAATCATCTAAAACAAATGGCTTTGGTTCTTCATCTACAGAGTCAACCTTCACATCTTCATTTATCTCAGGCTCTTTAACAGCTTCAACTTTAGGCTTACTCATCTGCTTTTCAAACTGCAACTCTAAACCTTTAGAAGTCATTACAAAACCATTTACCTGAAGTTTTCCCTCATGGATTTGATTGTGGTGTTCTTTACACAGTGGAATGAGATTGTGTTTGTTGTCTTTGTGAAAATGTCCTATAAACCCTGCACTATCCGCTAAGCTTCTTTGAGAGATATGATGCACGTCTTGCGCCATTGCTCCACAGATAACACACTTAGTGACATACAACTCTTTGTTGTACTTGCTTGTTTTTTTCTTCACAAGCAGCTCTAACTCATCAAAATCGTTTGAGAGGCGTTTACGGATCGCGTTTGCTTCTTCTAAAAACTCACTATCCATATGCAGAGACTTTGCAAACTCAAGTCCATAGATACTACTTCCACTACCCTCTTGTAAAACACGGTTGAAGACTAAAGTATCTTTTTCTTCGTCATACTCAACACTCAGGTGCAAATCTACTACATTTTTAAGCGTTGTGATTTCTTGCATAGTTGAGAGTTGGTGTAAGTGTGTTGCAAAAAGAAAAAGGCATCGTGTTTTTGCAAGTTTTTTAATAGCCGAAGCGACTATGGCAACACCTGAGAGTGTCTCTGTTCCATGACTTATCTCATCTCCTAAAACTAAAGACCTAACAGTAGAGCGGTTAAAAATGTTTTTAAGTTCTAGCATCTCAACAGCAAAAGTTGAAAGTCCTTTAGCAAGGTTGTCTTTTGAGACGATGCGCGTAAAAAGCGAATCAAAAAGAGTAAACTTCATAACTGCAGCAGAGACAAAAAACCCAGATTGAGCCATAAGTGTAGCGATTCCCACACTTTTCATAAGCGAAGATTTACCACTTGAGTTGATTCCATAGAGTAAAACGCCATTGATGTCATGCCCATCATGTACACTTACATCAAGCATAACAGTTTTTGGATGTGGCAGGTCCATATAGTCACGATTTCCCATGACGATGTCGTTTGGAACATAAATACCGCCTCTCTCTTGCGTTTCAATCAGAGGATGACGAAGCTGCATTATCTGCATAAAGTTTTCATCTTTTTTGGCTTCTACAATCATCGGACGAGAGTGCTTGTATATTTCAGCTACTTTTGAAGAGCTTACTCCAACATCAAGGTCTGAAACGTAAGCGATGACTCTGTCAAAAAGAAGTGAGTATCTGCGTTCATAGACGGCTTGAAGTTGAACATACTTTTCTTTTACGAGAGTGACGATTTTACGACGGTTTTTCATAATCTTATCAGAGAGATTATCTGTAAACGCAGAGGTAATTTTTACAGAGTTTGTCAGTTTTTTTACACTGTAGTTTGAGAACTCTTCATCTTTTTTAAACTCCGCTTCAATGAGTGAGTATCTGTTCTTACTGAGCGAGATGTAATAACCCTCTTTTTCTAACAAACCAAGACTTACAAGCTTACTAGAACTCCCTGCGTTTACACTCAATAAAAGAGCTTCTATCTTAGCCATGATATCTTCAAACGCGATGAGCATAACGGCGTTTTCTTTTACAAGAGTGTCTATAGTCTCATCGACGCCATTCATCAAGAAGTTTTCATCTACTGTCGCGTTTGTGAAGCGGCGTGATACATCAAGGTCGATGCTTTTAGAGATATCCCTTAAGAACTCTTCTACTTCGCTCTCGTGAAAAGGAGTCTTTTGAATTTTGTGTTTTTTAACATAGAGCATCAACTCTTTTACACTCAACATCGACTCATAAACGTGGTTCATCTCAAAAGGATGGAGTCTCGCTAAAGATAAACGCCGAGAAAGACGCTCAAGGTCGTAAACTCCGCGCATAGTTTCATCAAGGTATCTAGTGTGAGAAGATACTCTCTCTATGAGGTTGTATCTGCGTTCAAGTTCCTCTTTTTCCATGATAGGATTTAAGAGTCTCTCTTTGAGTAAACGCCGACCAATCGCTGTAGCACTTCTGTCCATCATCTTTAAAAGTGTGAACTCTTTTTTGTCTTTTGAGATGATTCCCATCTGCTCTAATGCAGAGTTACCAAGATACATAAAACGCCTATTGTCAATCAAACGCGGCAGAGACATTTTTTGCACTATATGGTAATCATGCTCGATGACAAAGTGAATGAGTATGGCTAAAGACTCCGTAATCATAGGGGAGCGTTCTAGGTCTAAATGCTCAATTGGTGAGAGCAGAGACTGAATCTGATAAACCTCTTTAAAAAGCTCATTTTGAAAATCCACTTTTGCTCTTTGGTTATTCACGGAGTAGTGATAGTGTTCGGGGATTTCTAGGTACTGCATCACATGGCGTTGGTCTATTATGCCATCAAGAAAAGTCACAACAACTTCACTCGTTTTGTGTACGTTTAAAAGGTTAAAAACTTCATCAAGAGCATAGGATGGGTCTTCGCTTGTTCCATGCGTTTCATACAGCCAAGTCTTGCCAGTTGTCACATCAATAGCAGAGTAACCAACAGTATAAATGTCTTTAAATTTGTCTACGAGTAAAGAAACGATGTAATTATCATCATTATCAACAATATGCTCAAAATTTGTTCCAGGAGAGACAATTTGAGCGATGTAGCGGCTAATTTTTGGTGGATTGCCTTTTTGTTTTACAACAATGACAGTGTACTTTTGCTCAGATATAAGCCTACTCAAGTAACGCTCAAAACTCACCGCAGGCACACCCGCTAAAAGTGGGTTTTTGTCCGAGTTTTCAATGATGTTTTTATTTTTTTTAGTGAGTTGAATGTTAAGGAGTTCTGCTATCTCTTTTGCTTTACCAATCTGCTCTTCGTCGTTGTTTACTTCGTAAACTTCAAAGAATGTCCCAATCTCCATAAAAACAACAGTATCATTTCCATACTTCTCTTCAAAATGTCTTTGCAGATCAAAATATGTTTGGGTAAGGAGTCTATCTTTGTTGTTTAAAATTTCACTGACATCGGATGAGAGCATAGGCTATAAGTTTCACTTTTTTAAGAATTTAGAGATTATAACACAATAATTCTAAAGCCCTAAAGTAGGTCTCATTATAATAATCTGAAATGATATATTTAATCTTTATATGTGGATTATTATGTAATTTATTGTAAGATTTCTTAGAAAAAGTTAAGGAGTAAATAATTTTGAGGATTTAAGGTCTTCAAGTGGTGGAGAATGAGAGATTCGAACTCTCGGTACAGTTACCCATACGCATCCTTAGCAGGGATGTGGTTTCAGCCGCTCACCCAATTCTCCGTTTGAAGACCGTAATTATAGTCACTACTTTATAACACTTAGCTTAAAAAATAAAAGACTTAGGAGTTTTCATCAAAAGCCTTATTCTGCTTCTTATATCCTCTTTTTTGTTAGCTCAAAACTATCCTTATTTTACGCAAAAAGAGTTAAACAAAATCGCTCTAAAGAATCCTATTTCTAAAAATAGAATCCTTGATTATGAAAAACATATACAAAAATTTAACTCTCTTACAAAAGAGGAGCAACTCAAAAGAGTAAATGCATACTTAAACAGACTCCAAGCACAATATGATGACATCACTCAAAACAAAGAAGATAGTTGGGCTACTCCTAAAGAGTTTTTAGAACTTGGTTATGGAGACTGTGAGGATTATGTACTTATAAAGTACTACTCGCTGATTAGACTTGGATTTGATGAGAAAAAGCTTTTTATAACGATTGTAAAAGAGAAGTTTCGGGGAGGAACACACATGGTACTTTCATACTTTAAAACGCCACTACACTCTCCTCTTATCCTTGATAACCTAAGTTTTAAGATACTAAGTTTAGATACAAGAGTAGATTTACAAGCAGAGTACTTTATAAATAGTACTGGCGTTTATAAGCTAGATAATAACCTTCATCTCAAAAAAATTGCGGACAAATTTAAAGAGTTTGAAGAGATAAGAGTTAAAGTTTCAAAAAAAATCTAGAGTTGTCCAAGTATTTTGGCAACAACTTCTGATGGGTTTTCAGCCTGATAAATAGGACGACCAACCACTATAAAATCAACAAGAGCGCTCTTAGCAAACGCCACATCAGCAACACGCTTTTGATCCCCAGCATCTTCACCAAATGGACGAATGCCTGGTGTAAGAGTCATAAACTCTTTTGAAGTGATGTTTTTAATTGACTCTGACTCAAAAGCAGAACAAACAACACCATCAAGTCCACTCTCCATCGCATCTTTGGCAAACTGATCTGCCTTAGCTGCAATGTTATTCTCATACACTGCACTGAATTCATCTTCATTAAATGATGTAAGAGCTGTAACAGCTAAAACGATAGGACGAGACTCATACTTCTCTAAACGTTGCATTACTGTCTCCATCGCTCTCTTACCTGCACTTGCATGTACATTAAACATATCTACACCAAGTCCCATAATTGATTCTGCAGCATCAGCCATAGTATTTGGGATGTCATAAAGTTTTAAATCTAAAAATATCTTAAAATTTGGATTAATGCACTTTATCGCTTTTAAAAACTTTTCTCCATCACGGATATAAGTTCTAAGACCGACTTTGAGCCAAACATCATGTTCTTTAATTTTGTTAATAAGGGCGAGGTTTTCTTCTGCTGTAGGTAGGTCAAGGGCAACACATAGTTCCATAATTTTTCTCTCTTGTAATATTACGAAATTATAGCAAAATTTATCTAAGCACTATTTATCCCAATTAACTCTTTTGTAATACAATTGAGAAATACCTAGGAGGAGTGCGTCATGAAGGATATAACTCTATTTGGTGCTGTATCTATTGGAATAGGCGGTATGGTTGGTGGAGGGATTTTTGCTGTACTTGGCGATGCCGTGTCACTTGCTCATGGAGCTACACCTATAGCATTTTTTATTGCCGGTATAGTGGCGTTTCTCACAGCTTACTCTTATGCAAAACTCTCTTTAGCTTACCAAAGTCGTGGTGGAACTGTCACATTTATAGATAATGCCTTTGGACACAACCTTCTCTCTGGTTGTGTAAACCTTATGCTTTGGCTAAGTTACTTAGTCACCATTGCCTTGTATGCCGTTGCTTTTGCATCGTATGGAGGAACATTTTTTAGCCATAGCACTCCTTTTATCCATCATATTTTAATAAGTACTGCTATCTTGCTTCCTGCGTTTATAAATCTGATAAGTGCTTCACTTGTTGGAAAATCTGAAGCTATCATAGTAAGTATAAAGATTGTTTTACTGGTAGTTGTCATCACATCAGGAGCTTCTTATGTAGATTTTTCTCGTATGGAACCTTCACATTATGAGAGTGGTTTTTCTATAATAGCTGCAGGGATGATAATCTTTGTCGCATATGAAGGGTTTGAGCTTATAGCAAACGCCGCCCAAAGAATCCAAAATCCAGACAAAAACCTTCCAAGAGCTTTTTACATATCAGTCTCTATAGTCATACTCTTATACATCCTTATAGCGATAGTAACAGTAGGTACAGTAGATGAAACACAACTATTAAATGCAAAAGATTATGCCCTTGCACTTGCAGCCAAACCTGCACTTGGAAATTTTGGTTTTACATTAGTTGCTCTTGCCGCTCTTCTTTCAACATTTTCAGCTATAAATGCCACGATATTTGGAAATGCAAGACTTGGATTTATAATCGCTAAAGATGGAGAACTCCCAAGCCTTTTTGAGTATGAAAAAGTACAGATACCTATTGCAGGTGTTGTTTTTACACTTATTCTAAGTCTTATTGTAGCAAATGCTATTGAGTTAAGTGAAATTGCCATTATTGGTAGTGCTAGTTTTTTACTTATCTTTTTTCTAGTCAATCTTAGTGCCTTAAAACTCCACAAAACTATTCATGCAAATAAATATATAATTTTTATAGCGTCCATCACAAGTTTCTTTGCTCTAGTTATACTACTTTACCATACCTACTATACAAATCCTAAAGCTATAACTATTTTTATTGTTTTTATTATTATTTCTGTGGTTTTTGAGTTAATTTATGGAAGGGTTTATCGTGGACATATATTTCAGAGGAAATATACTTAAAAAAGAGTACTAAAGGAAAAAGCTTCCTTTAGTATTTAAAGGGCTTAGCCTTTAACCATAGCCTCAATTTTTGATACAACTGATGGATCTTCAAGAGTTGAGATATCTTGAGTAATTTCTTCACCCTTAGCAATAGTTCTAAGGATTCTTCTCATGATTTTACCAGAACGAGTTTTTGGAAGTCCTGGAGCAAAGACCATATCATCACATACTGCGATGTTACCAATCTCTTTTTTGATAATGTTGTTAATAGCTTTTACTTCTTCAACTTCATCTGCTACACCTTCATCAGACTTAAGAACGATGTATGCGAAGATACCTTCACCTTTAAGTTCATGTGGTTTTCCAACAACTGCAACTTCTGCAACATTTGGATGTTTTTTGATAGCCGCTTCAACTTCAGCAGTTCCCATTCTGTGTCCACTTACATTGATAACATCATCTGTACGACCTGTAATTGTGATGTAACCATCTTCATCGTAACGTGCACCATCACCTGTAAAGTACATAGCCTTACCATCTTTTGTAACATCACCGAAGTATGATTTTACATAACGCTCTTCATCACCCCAAACACCACGGATTTGTGAAGGCCAAGGACGTGTTACACACATATAACCTGTCTCACCAACTTCAGCTCTCTCACCAGTAGCAGGGTCTAAAATCTCAGCCATGATTCCTGGAAGTGGAAGTGTTGCACAAGCAGGTTTAATTGGAGTTGCACCTGGAAGTGGAGATACTATGTGTCCACCAGTCTCTGTTTGCCAGTAAGTATCAACGATTGCACATTTACTTTGACCTACTTCTTCGTAGTACCATTTCCATGCTGGTGGATCTATCGGCTCACCAACTGTTCCAAGTACTTTAAGTGAAGAGATATCATACTTAGCTGGTTCATCTTCACCCATTTTGTGAAGTACACGGATAGCTGTAGGAGCTGTATAGAACTGATTTACTCTATGGTTTTCAACCATTGCCCAAGGACGACCAGCATCTGGATAAGTGATAACACCTTCAAACATTACAGTCGTTGCACCCATAGCAAGTGGGCCATATACGATGTAAGTGTGACCTGTAATCCAACCAACATCCGCAGTACACCAGTAAGTGTCATTCTCTTTTACATCAAAAACCCATTCCATAGTCATTTGAGCCCAAAGAATATAACCAGCAGAGTTGTGTTGAACACCTTTTGGCTTACCAGTAGAACCTGATGTATAAAGTAAGAAAAGTGGATCTTCAGAGTCCATAACTTCTGCCGCGCATACAGCTGATTTATCTTTGATAAGTTCATTGTAAGAGTAATCTCTACCAGCTACCCAAGTAACATCTTCGTTATTTCTCTCAACAACAAGAACTTTTTGAACTGGTGTAGTACCTTCAAGTGCTGCATCAACCACAGGCTTGAGCATATAAGGTTTAGTTTTTCTGTAAGCACCATCAGCAGTAATAACTACTTTTGCTTCAGCATCTTCGATTCTATCACGAAGTGCTTCAGAAGAGAATCCACCAAATACGATAGAGTGAATAGCTCCGATTCTTGCACAAGCAAGCATTGCATAAGCAGCTTCTGGAATCATAGGCATATAGATAACAACTCTATCACCTTTTTTAACTCCAAAATCCTCTTTTAAAAGATTTGCAAATCTGTTTACATTTTTATAAAGATCAAGGTAAGTGATAGTTTGAACATCTCCTCTATCACCTTCAAAAATGATAGCTGCTTTGTTCTTACGAGTATCTAGATGACGGTCTATACACTGAGCAGCAACATTTAGTTTACCACCATCAAACCACTTAACGAAAGGAGCTTTGCTCTCATCCAAAACATTTGTAAAAGGTTCAATCCAGTCAATTTTTTCTTTTGCCATGTCTCCCCAAAAACCTTCGTAGTTTTCAGTTGCATAGTCTTGTAAGTCTTGATACTCACACATATTCTTAATTCTTGCATTTTTAGCAAACTCTTTGTTCGGGTTAAAAACTTTTTTTAGTTCTACATTTGACATTCATTATCCTTAAGTTTTATTTTGATCTATTTTTTAAAAATGTATAAAAATTATATCTAAGAAAAATCAATCTTAGCTTCATTTTTACACAAATTTGCTCATAAAAATAAATTTTTATGAGCATTGCACCTACTTTTAAGGTCTCGTTCTATTGAGTCTGTTTTTAAACCCAGTATTTATACGTAATTTTAAACCTAAATAGTAAGCATAAGTTATCGCTTTTTTGAGGAGATAAGCCTTATAACCGCTCACCTTTATAAAGCTAAACATTTCACCAACAGCATACTTACCACCTAAAGCGACAAAAATCCCCATAACACTAGCATTAAAAGGCAAAACTTCTTTACCATCTATACGACTTAAAATCGCTTTTGCCACATACTCTGCACTGCGTTCTGCGACTTGAGCAGTTGGCGGTAATATTTTGTCATTTTTATCTCTTAGTTCTATACAATCTCCAACAGCAAAAGCATCTTTGTACTCACCGATATTAAGCGTTTTATCTACTATAAGTTGATTAAGTCTATTTTTTTCACAATCTATGGCTTCATTGATTGGTGCTGCTTTAATACCACCTGTAAATATCATAAAATAGTACTCTAAATCATCGCCATCTTTAAAAGAGATTTTCTTCTCATCGACCTTCGTTATAAAAGCCTTTGTTAAGATATTTACCCCTAGTTTTTTAAGTCTTTTAGTCGTGTTATTTACAATATATGAGCTTGTTCCTGGAAGGATAGTATCACTTGCATCTATCAGATATATATTTATGTCACGTGAACGCGAGCCAATTGTTTTTCCATACTCTTTTACGACATAAGCCATTTCAGCAGCAACTTCAACACCACTTAGCCCTGCTCCACCAATAGCAATATTTATCGGTTTATGAACATCGTCGTTCTTGAGGTTTAACTTTTCATAAAGTAACTCTTCAAACCTTTGTCTGAAGTTATATGCTCTATTTAAAAATTTTACTCCATAACTATTTTCACGAAGCCCTTCAATAAAAGAGAAAAAGTTAGTTCTAGCACCAACTCCATATACTAAATAGTCATAGCTAATAGCTGCACCATCACCAAGAATAACTTTTTTTTCAAAATCTATAGACTCTACTTTTGTTTGTGAAAATGAGACTCGCTGAAACCCTTCACACCAGCTCTGTAAATCGATGGCAATATCATGCACATCACTTTTACCCGCGATGTAAGCGTAAGCTTCTGTTTGAAGGTAGTGATAAGGATTTTGATCTAATAATAAAATCTCAATATCTTCATTTTTTTGTAAACCTTCTATAGCACGAAGGCCACCATATCCACCGCCAATTACCACAACCTTAGTCATTTTTACTACCTTTGAGTTTTAAAAATATCATAGCAGTCATCACTGCATCATTTACAGCATTATGCACACCCATATTTGGGATATCATATTTTTTCAGTATAGTATCAAAACGAAGGTCAATATTTCCTTGAGGAATGAGCTCTATTTGTTCATCATAGTAAAGTTCTGAAATCTCTTTTGTTTTGTTTGGTAGTTTGATGCCTAAGAGTGTTTGTAAATATTTATTTATCATATCTACGTCAAATTCTAAGTAGTAGCCAACTAAGACTCTTCCTTCTATAAACTCTAAAAACTCCAAAATAGCTTCATCAGCGTTTCTCGCGTTTTCTAAGTCGCATGGTCTTATTCTGTGAATTTCAATACTCTTAGAGCTTATTGTCTTTTGGTTTTTTATAAAAACCTCAAAGGTTTGCGAAGTTAAAATCTTATTTCCTTTGATCTTTACTGCACCTATAGAAAGTATCTCATCGACTTTAGGATTAAGACCTGTTGTCTCTGTGTCAAAAACAACATACTCATCTTCTATATCTTCAAACAAAAACTTAAATTTTTCATCTTTAAGTTTTGCTAAATTTCTCTTGCGTTTGAAGTCTCTAAAAAAAGAAAACATTAACTCACCATCTCTAAGTGAAAATGAAAACTCATAAACTTTTTAAACTTGTTTATGATTTTGAAACTATCTTTGAGAAGATCTCTTTGATTTTTCTCTAATTTTTGAGGATTTATGTAGTTGCTTTCTTGTATATCTTTTGACTCAAGCATAGCCTTAAGTCTTATAGAAGAGAGTGTGTCAAAACACTCAATTAACTCTCTTGCAAACTCTTTATCAATGATATTTTTGTTGTTAAGGGCCTTAATTCTCTCTATGGTATTTGTTTGTGTAATTTTGTTCTCTAAAGAGAGTACTCTCACACCATGAACAAGGGCAAAAACACCACCTTTTTTAAGATCTAATTTATTGTTATGACTTTTTTCAAGTACAAAACCAGAAAAAAGTGAGAGCGGCGTTTCAAAACTAAGAACTGCTTTTGCAGTATGTGCAAGCACATCTTTTCGAGCTGCAAAACCGCTAAATAGATACTCTCTTAAATCTTCTAAAAGTCTCTCGTCTCCAGCTACGGACGAAGCATCTAAAAAGATGCTCATATTTTGAAGATTCTCTTCACTTAAACTGTTTCTCCATGAATCAATCAAAGCTTTATAGCCTGAGACGTTACGACGCCAGAACTCATTGCTCACCATAACATTACCATCACACTTAGGGTAACCAAGCTCTAAAAGAGCCGCGTTTAACTCTAACATTGGCGTTTCATACAAGCTTATATCTGCATCATCAGAAATGATAAGTGCATTATCTTGATCTGTTTTGAGACTCTGCTCACCACGACCTTCACTTCCCATAACTATTAGGCAGGCTTTTTCTTGTAACTCTTTTGGAACACACATTGCAAAAAGTTTTTTATACATTTTTTCATTTAGTGTAGAAACTAGTTTTGTTATGTAACGAACTTTTACACCTTTTGAATTTAATGTCATTATAAGATTTTTTAAATCCTCTTGCACTTCACTAAGTTCACTAACACTTTTTGCTTTGTCAATCTGAACAGCAATCAGGTGAGAATGATTTGCAAAGTATGAGAGTAAATCTAGTTGTTCAAGTATTCCAACTATACGCTTGTTCTCTGTTACTACCACTCTCTTTACACTTTTGTGTGTCATAAGGAGTAAGGCATTAAACAAGAAATCATTTTTATCTATAGAAACAAGGCCTTGAGTCGCTATGGTAGAAATTTTCTCTTCTTTAGATATTTCTCCAAGTAAAAGATTGTCAATCAAGTTTGAGTCTGTTACGATTGAGTACTCACTCTGTGCATTTTTCACAACTATTACACGGGCCTGATACTCTTTCATCTTTCTTAATGACTCGATTATAGTCTCTTCATCTTTTACAACACAGGCATTATGAAGGTACATATCTGAAACTCTTGACATCAAAAATGGTGTCAAATCACTCTGTGCATCATAGTCTTTTAAATGTTGATGACGCGAAACAAAGTCTTGTAAGAAAAAACTTTGAATTTTTTTGTTTTGCATCAAGTCTAAAAAGTCATCTTTTTTTATCTCATAACAGATAAGATCTTCATCTACTACAAATTTACTCTGCGTTTTATCATATATAAGTGCATCAGCATCAAAACTGTCACCTTTTGAGTAAACATTATGAAGTTCTTCTTCTACATACTCATTTACAGAACCTTTAATGATAATGTAAAACGCGACAGAAGAAATTGACTTGGAAATAAGAAGAGTGTCTTTTGTGTAGTAGGCGATATCTATTTTTTGCATGAGGTTATCTAGTTCTTTAGAACTTAGTAACTCAAAAGGATGGATAGACTCAATAAGTTTTCTTTGGTCTAGTAAACTCAATTTTGACTCCAATAAATCTGGCACATTGTGCCATGCTTTAACTCCAAGAGAAGTTAAAGCAAGGTAAAAAAATGTTTTTTACGGGACTAGTGCTCAGATGCACCTTCTGCACCGATACCTGTTTGTGAACGAATATACTGTGCTTCAAAAGCTTCTCTTTCAGCTTCAGCATCATGAGAACTATCTGTGATAGAAAAGAACCAAATACTAATAAATGCCGCGATTACCGAGAATAATGCTGGATATTTATAAGGGAATATAGCTTCTGCATTTCCTAAAATCTGTACCCAAACAATTGGACCAAGTATTACAAGAAGAACTGCAGTCGCAAGACCTATAGAACCACCTATTACAGCACCACGAGTTGTTAATTTTTTCCAGTACATTGAAAGGAATAAAATCGGGAAGTTAGCAGATGCAGCAATAGCAAACGCAAGACCAACAACAAACGCAATGTTTTGTTTTTCAAACATGATACCCATGATGATAGCAACAATTCCCAGACCGATAGTAGCAACTCTAGAAACTTTCATCTCTTTTACAGAATCAACTTGACCTTTTTTGATAACAGAAGCGTAAAGGTCATGAGAGATTGCCGAAGCACCCGCAAGAGTAAGACCTGAAACAACTGCTAAAATAGTAGCAAACGCAACCGCAGAGATAAATCCTAAGAAGAAGTCACCACCAACAGCATGAGATAAGTGAATAGCAGCCATGTTGTTTCCACCAAGAATTGGAGAACCACCATCAATAGCTTGTTTTGCCATATCTAAGTATGCAGGATTTTGAAAAACCATAACGATAGCACCAAAACCGATGATGAAAGTTAAGATATAGAAGTATCCAATAAAACCTGTTGCATAGAAAACTGACTTACGAGCTTCTTTTGCATCACTTACTGTGAAAAATCTCATTAAAATGTGTGGAAGACCAGCTGTACCAAACATAAGAGCAACCGCAAGTGAAATCGCCGAAACAGGATCTGAAACTAGTCCACCTGGGCTCATTATTTCTACACCTTTAAGCTCAGTTGCATGTGAGAAAAGTGAAGCAAAACTAAAGTCATAGTGTGCCATAACAGCGATAGCCATAAATGTTGCACCTGAAAGTAATAAGAACGCCTTAATAATCTGTACCCATGTAGTAGCAAGCATACCACCAAATGTTACGTAAAGAATCATCAATACACCAACTAAAATAACCGCTACTTCATACTGAAGACCAAATAGTAGTTGAATAAGTTTACCAGAACCAACCATTTGAGCGATTAGGTAAAGAATAACAGTTGCAATTGAACCAGAAGCCGCAAGTGTACGGATTGGCATTTGCTTAAGTCTGTAAGAAGCAACATCAGCAAAAGTATATTTACCTAAGTTTCTTAAAGGCTCTGCGATCATGAAAAGAATAATTGGCCAACCAACTAAGAAACCGATAGAGTAGATAAGACCATCGTAACCTTTCATATAAACAAGACCAGAAATACCAAGGAATGAAGCAGCTGACATAAAGTCACCAGCGATTGCCATACCATTTTGGAAACCAGTTATACCACCACCAGCAGTATAAAAATCTTTTGCAGATTTTGTACGCTTTGCAGCCCAATATGTAATACCAAGTGTCGCACCAACGAAGATTACGAACATTATAATTGCAGGTACATTAAGTGCCTGTTTTTGGATTTCTCCCTCTATAGTACCAGAAGCAAATACTGCTATCGTACTAAGAATTAAAAATAAAAAGATTCTATTCATTTGCATCTAGTTTTCCTTTACTGATTCTTTAATTTTGTTTGATAAGTCATCAAACTCGCTATTTGCACGTTTCGTATAAATACCCGTTAGGATAAATGCGAATATAATAATCGCTATACCAATTGGAATCCCAATAGTAGTTACTGAATCTGCAGACATTGGTGTACCAAGTAGAGCCGGTTCAAATGCAATAGTAAGTATAAATGTAAAATATACCACTAACATTGCAATACTAAGTTTAATAGCAAAACCATTTCTAGTTTTTACCAGATGTTGATAATCTGGATTTGCTTTAATTGTTTCAACGAGTTCTTTGTTCATTGTTTTTCCTTTGTTTTGTTTTACAACTTCTTAGAAGTTGTAGTTTACTATAAGTCTATACTCACTCCAGCCTGTAGTTCCTGATGCTGACTCAGCAAAGTCTCTTGGAAAATTTCCACGAACTCTTAAGTTTAAGTTTTTAATTGCTTCAGGTTTGTATTGTACATCAAAACCAGGTTCAGTTGCTGTTCTTGCTAAACCATATCCACTATATTGATTCATATCGAATGATGCATAGTACCCAAGAACTGAAAGATCTGGACCAAATGATTTAAAATTATAGCTTGCTGCAACTTTTGAAGCTTTTGTACCTGCTAAGTACATATGACGTGTAACCATACCTTGAGTAAAGGCTGACATTCCACCCCATGGAGTAAGAATAGCATTTGCAGTTCCACCAGCTGCTGCTTCTGCAGCAGAATTTTCACCTGTTTGTGAGTATGCTATGTAAGCATTAAAGTTTTCAACTTTAGCACCAAGTTTTGCACCCCAGTAAAAACCATTTACATCACCAGCTAAATCATCTCCAACATTATCTTCTTTAATAAATTGTACAGCCGCATAAGGTTTTACACTATCTGTAAGAAGACAAGTCCAAGAGTAATCAGCCTGACCATAAACAACATTCATTAAGTCATATGCATAGTAGTCCCAAAGTTGTAGTTTAAGATTTTCAATACCTGTATAAACAACAGAAGCCACAGTAACACCATTAGTACTTTCACCAATAGCATATGTACCCATATTTGTGAAATTCCCAACATTATTCTGAGGGTCAACATATGAGTAACCACCCGTTATAGATAAAAGACCATTTGCTTGAGCAGATGCAACAGTTCCACCAGATGCTATTACATTATCATAACCAGTATACACACGGCCAAATGTACCTTGTGAAAAAGCAGTTATCTGTCCAGCTGTCAATGTAACACCATCAATGTCAGTATTTGTAAGCATATAAGCCTCAAAAAGGTTACGAATCATTCTTGCATCATCACCAGCAGCCATTGGTGTATCTAGTTTTTGACGACCAGCTTTGAAGTTTGTATTTTTATATTTATAGTTTAAGTAAAGTTCACCAACAAAAGTTAAATTTTGATTATCTGGTCCAAAAAGACTTGGATCTACTTTTGTTACATTTGTTTTATCTGAATTGTTTAAAAAACCGTTTGTAGTATAAAATGCAGTTCCTAATGTTAAACCTTTATAGTCCCCAGTTTCAAACTTCAAATGCCCACCGATTGCATTTGCTTTTCTGTGTGTAGTGTTACCCGCTGTACCTTGATACTCTCTATCTACACTGAACTCTCTAATCTGTCCACTTGCTTTCCCTTCTGAAAACATTGTGCTTAAATCATCTGCAGCGTTTGCTGAAACAATTAAGCCTAGTGCCGCAACACTTAATGTAATTTTTTTCATTAATCTCTCCCCTGTAATATTTGTATTATGAATAGTAAATGAGAAACATAGCATGAACATAGCATTAATGAAAATTGTTACTTTATTGGATGCTTTCTAAAAATATGTGTATATTTGTAACAAAAAAAATATAAAGTCCTATAAAGTGTGTAAAAAGAGGATTTTAACAAGAGAGAGCTATTACTTAAGTATACAGCTACTTAAGTAATATGTTTCAAATACTCCTCTTATTTGTGTCTTAAAGCTTTTTCTTCTGCGAGCATGTTATTTAAGTTGTCTATAACTTTTATAGAAGCTTTTTCTGCTGCATCAAAGTAAGTCATAACATTTTGTGACTCTTGTGTACATGTACCTTGTGCTACACAATCAACAGCTTTTTTAATGTTGTCATGCACTTCTTTATGTGGTTGTGCCATTTTTGCATAACTAGCACACTTTCCAAACTTCTCTTTTCCTGTACCTTCAAAATACCATTTACCGAGTCTACACTCATCATCTGTATTGAAGTGACCTGTAGCTTCACCTGTAAATACTGTCTTGTAACCATTTGCTTTAAAGAGTAAATGGTCAAGTTTACTAAGAACCATAAAGATAGCATATGTAACATCTTGATTTTCTTCAGAGATAATCTTTGAGTTTGTTGATAAATACTGCATTTTGTCGTGGAAAACATTCATCTGTTCACTTGAATTTTGAGAGAGATTTTCCATCGCTTGTGAATGTTCATGAACTTCTTGTGTATTTTGTTTTAGTGCAGAAACAGATATTTCAACTTCACTTGTAGCCTTTTGAGTACGCTCTGCAAGTTTACGAACCTCATCAGCAACAACAGCGAAACCACGACCATGCTCACCAGCACGAGCTGCTTCTATGGCTGCGTTTAGTGCAAGTAAGTTTGTTTGGTCAGATATATCTTTAATAAGAGTGATAACATCTGAGATACTATCTACATTTGTGTTTAGTGTACTTACTTGCTCATAAGTACTTGATATGTGCTGTAATAGTTGACTCATAGTTCCTGAAAGGGTATCTATCTCAAGAGAACAAGCTTCTACATGTTCATCATTAGACTTATTTCTTCCATCTATATCTTCGAGTGCACCAAGATTGTTTTCTAAGTCAGTTTTTATAATTGTTAAATCTCTATCACAACCATCTGTCAAACCATGAGTAAGTGACTTTATGAGTTCATTCATTACTTTATTACTATCAGAGAACTTAGCTTGTTTTTCTAATTCTGCATTCTTTTGAGTTAAACTTTCAATTTCTTGTTTTAAAGAGTTTATCTCTTTGTCCTGTGCCTTTAAATCTACTTCTAGCTGTTTTGTATTAGAAAAAAACATGTACCACCTTTTTTTAAGTTATTCTTATAATTAAATTCTAGACCTTTGTTGCTTAAAGTATAGTGATATCCCTAGATTTTTATGAGAAAAACACTTGTTTAAATACTCTTGATATATATCAATGCTCTTTGTATTTATTAATAGTATAATTCTCGATATTAGATTTATATTTATAAAGGATTTTCATGGGATTAATTTATACAGAACAGCTTGAGGAAATGAGTGTAGATGAAATGCAAGAGACTCATGAAAATGAGATTAAAATTTTAAATGAAATTGACAAGATGGCAACTCTATATACAAGAGAAGAAGTAACACTCGAAGAAATCGAAACAAAGATTGATGAGTACATTTTACATGTAAAAAAACATTTTGCAAATGAAGAAAAAATGATGCTAGAACATGACTTTCCATCTTACGATATGCATAAAACTGCACATGATATGTTTCTTGCAGATTTAGAACACTCAGTAAGACAATGGAAAACACATGGAAACATAAACAAAATGATAAATTTCATACGTAAAACGCCTGAGTGGATTGTTATGCATGTAAATTTAGTAGATGCTCCAACAGCAGATTTTCTTGCAAAAAAACTAGAAAACAAATAAGAAAAAAAACAGCTTTAAAGACTATGGTTTTTCTATCATAGAAGTAGAAGATAGAAAATAGCAAGCTAATAGGCTTGTTTTCATAGTTGTAATAGCAAATCTATAAACACTTTTACTTATTTTATTACATCCTTATTATCAAAAACCGGTACAAAAACGGTACAAATTTTTATATACAAAATTAAAAGTATTTAACCCTATATGTTGTTCCAAAAATCCTTAAGCTTTATGAAACTTTCATAATTAGACTTTCTGAACACTTTGTGGGACACAATAAGCTTACATCCGAAAGATATATTCTAAAACCTAGAGCTTTTTGAATACATACTTACAGTTTAGTTTGCAAAAAATAGTCCAACACAATCTTAATAATAATCAGAGTCCAAAACGAAATAAAGGTTCTTAAATTACGATATTGGATATAATCCCATCACTTTTTCTAAGGATAATAAATGACTGAAACCCTTCTTGTACTTGCTGTTGCTTTGGCGATGGATTCAGTTGCTGTCTCAATAGCTATTGGTGCTAAATATAAAAAGCTATTATTATCAAAAATTTTAGTAGTAGCTGGAGTATTTGGCTTTTTTCAAGGGATAATGCCACTGTTTGGATATTTATTGGGTATTACTTTTGCTGAGTATGTGCAAGCATATGCCCACTGGATTGCATTTGTACTTCTTGTTGGGCTTGGTGCCAATATGCTCTATGAAGCATACAAAAATAAGTTTGATGATGAAGTACCAAATCTCTCCTATAAAACGCTTATTGCTTTAGGGATAGCGACAAGTATAGATGCAATGGCAGTTGGAGTAACGTTTGCGTTTTTAAAAACTGATATTTTCATGGCAGCAACTATAATTACGCTCGTAACATTTGCACTCAGCTTTATCGCTGTATATATTGGCGAAAAGTTGGGTTCACTTCTGGAGAGTAAGGCAGAAATGCTTGGAGGAATTATATTAGTGGGCTTAGGATTCAAAATTTTATTTGAGCACTTCAAGCTTGTTTAACACTACTAATTATTTAAAGGATTCACTTGGTTTATTACATTTTAAAACTAATAGTTACAGCACTGCTTATAGTACTCATCTCTGAAATAGGAAAAAGATATAGTCTTGCAGGTGCTTTACTTGCCGCAATACCATTAGTATCAATATTAGCTATGATATGGATGTACATTGACACTCAAAATTCGCAAAGTGCAGTGGAATTTTCACAAAGAATAGTGTGGCTTATAGCTCCCTCAATCACACTATTTATAACTTTTCCATTATTGATAAAAAAAGGATTAAGTTTTTATCCAAGTCTACTCATATCGACTGTACTAACTATTGCGGCATATTACAGTGTAATATTTGTTCTTGGAAAATTTGGAGTGAAGCTTTAAGTTTCTTTAGTTCAATAACTTGTAGGTTAAGCAACAACCTGTAAGTTTAGAAACATATTTCAAAGCAATTATGTTATCATCCACTCATTATGAGCCCAAATATACTTTCAAATTTCATACACCAATACAAACTCAAACCTGAAATAACCAAGAAAATTAATATTACTAAAAACAAAGTTATTACAATTGACACATTAATGGAGTTTAAATCCCTATATTAGGGACTACGGTTTTTCGATCATATAGCCCATTCCACGGACATTGATGATGATATCTTCTTGAAGAGACTTTTTGAGTCGGTTTACTTCGGCTCTAATTGTTGCATTATCCACAACTTGCTCATCCCAAACATATAATCCAAACTGGTCAAAATCAACAACCATACCTCTATTTCTAGCCAAAAGGTCTATGATTTGAGACTGGCGTTTTGTGAGTGTCTGCGTTTCTTGTTTAAATAGAAGTTGCGAGTGTTCTTGGTCATAAGAGTAGTTTTTAGATAAACGCAGGTGAACTCTTGGCGTTTCATTTGCTAATTTTACTCTATCCAAACGCAGGGCCAACTCTTTTAGATGGAAAGGCTTTTTTAAGTAGTCATAACAGCCCAAATCATAAGCACGAGAAATATCTTCTATATCAACAAGTGCACTAATATAGATAGTCGGTACATGTATCTTTTGTAGATGTATCTTTTCAAGAATTCCCAACCCATCTATATTTGGTACATTTATATCTAAAATGAGTAGATCATAAGAGTTTGAAAGAATGGACTGATAAGCTTTTTCACCATCAAAAAATGTTTCTATTGTGTGACCTTGTGCTTCTAAGTACTCATATATTGACTCATTTAGCATTACCTCATCTTCTAGTAGTAGTATCTTCATTATCTGCCCATCATTTTAAATCTATATCGGAATGTTGTTATAGCATTACTCGAGTCAAGATGTATGCTAACACCCTCCTCTTCACAAATGCTTTTGACTAGTCTCAAGCCTATACCAAATCCATCCCTATTCTCTTCTTCTCTATAGTATGCATCAAAGACTTTTTCTTTATCTTGAATCTCTTTAGACTTACTACTTACTGAGAGCTCAACAAAACCGCCCTGACCTTCTATATTTACACTGATAATTTCATCTGCGAGTGTGTACTTAATGGCGTTTGTAATAGTATTGTCAACAATTCTTTGTAGTTTTGTTTCATTAAAATAGATAAATATTTCTTCTATGTTTGCTGTGTACTTAAAGCTTAGTTTTGAGAGTTCTGCCACTTCTGAGAAAAAATCTATACGGGAAGTGACATAGTTACCAATATCTATGGCTACACGAGGATACTCGACTTGATCTTTTTTTACAAGATAACTCAAATCATCATAAATATTAAATATATTTTTAGCGGCTGCTTCTATCTTTGAAAGGTGACGACTTTTTTCATTTTTCATATTTAACAACTCTATACTTGTGAGCATAACACTTAAAGGTGTATTTGTCTCGTGTATTGTGTATCTAAGAAACTCTTTTTGTGCCTGGAGTATCTCTTCAGAGAAACGCTTTTCTTTTAAAAGTTTTTTATTTGTTTCTAAAAGGTCTGAAGTTTTTGCTTTTACCTTATCTTCAAGAAGTAAGTTGAGCTCTTGCAAATCCTTTTTTTGCTCGCTAATAGTCGCTACCATCTCATTTGCATAACCAACCATCTTCTTAAACTCAGTAAAAAATATGGCGTTTGGATTAAGACAGTTGTCGCTTTGTGCCGTGGATTTAAAAAAATCTAAAAACGCTTGCATATCACGCTGAATAAGTGTGTTGAAAATCTTGTAGAAACCCAACATGATTGCAAATAGTATAAACGCCAAAGTCGCAATGGCTATAGTATTTTTTATAAGAAGTGTTTTTAGCTTTTTTTCTCTTTGCACATGATGAGATGCAAACTCTTCTGAGGACTTTTCAAGTAACATATCAGAGTAGAGTGCCCTTTCATAATCGTGATAATTTTCTCTTATTAGCAAGTCTGCGAAAACAATCGTAAAGAATAGTATAAAGATTGTAGTAAATACATTTGCTTGCTTTATCGTGACTGAACGCATCTTGAGAAGTAAAATTTTATACAGCTTATTGCTTCTCAATGTTATTCCCTTAGATTATATTTCGTAATTATACATAATTTGGAAATTATATTCTCATTAAATATCTTTGACTATAATTTGAAAAATTAAAATTAAGGTTTCAAAATATGTTTGGAAAAGAACTAAAAGATTACAAAATCAGTGCAGAAGAGTCACTAAAACAACAGTATGCAAAAGTAGATACAGCTAAAGGTGTTATCTGGGTAAAATTATTTCCAGATGAAGCTCCAAACACTGTTGCAAACTTTGCACACTTAGCAAACACAGGTTTTTATGACAACTTAAACTTTCACCGTGTTATCCCTGGTTTTATGGCTCAAGGTGGTTGTCCAACTGGAACAGGAACTGGTGGACCAGACTGGGCAATAGCATGTGAAACAGACTCAAACACTTCTGTACATGTTCCAGGAACACTCTCAATGGCTCATGCTGGACCAAACACAGGTGGAAGTCAATTCTTCATCACTTTTGTTGATACCCCTCACCTAGATGGCGTTCACACTGTTTTTGGTGCTATCGAGAGAGATGACAAAGAGAGTTTTGATGTACTTTCACAAATTCAAGGTCAAGATGGTATCAACTCTATTTCTGTAGTAGAAAAAAGAGACTAAGACATTCACTCACTATTTTTACTTTTCATCTTAGCTATGAGAAGTAAAATAGGCTTCAAACCTCAAAAAATTCTCTAAGCTTATCTCTTTTAATATCATTAATTTTATAAGCACCTTCAATTTGTACTAAAATTTCTACATTTTTAAACTTCTTTAAAACTCGTGAAAATGTTTCAGGTGTTAAGTTAAGATGTTTTGCAATTTCAACATTACTTTTCTCATAAAAAGCTTCTTCGTTTTCATAGATATACTTTGCTATACGAGAAGGTGCATCAAGTGTTATGTTTGAGTGAATGATTCTTTCTAAATTAAAAATCTTATGGGTAAGTGACTTTATAAAGAGTAAAAGTAAATCACTATTTTTTAAAAAGTAACTTTCAAATTTTAAATAATCTATGGCTAGTAGTGCAGAATCTTCTTCTGCCATACAATTTGAAGGATAAGGAATCTTCTCTAAGTTTGCAAGCTCTGCTATAAGTGAAACGCCATCAAAGGTTTTCATAACAACATCACTGCCCTTTTGATTGTGTTTATAAACTCTACACTTACCTTCAAGCAGTAGATAAAGTTTATCTGACTTGTCACCCTTATAAAACACAATGCCATCTTTTTGTATCTTTGTTATTGTAGCTATCGAGAGTAAGTAGTTTAAATCATCATCACTCAAATTTGAAAACATTGTAGCTTGTTTGATTTTACTTTTAATCTCAATCATCTTAAATGAAACCCTTCTAGTTTCCAAACACACTTTTTAAAAGTGATGTAGTTTGTGCTACTGGATCTTCTCTGATTTCACTCTCTTTATTTCCTATCATAGTAAAAAGTCCGCTTATTGCCTTGTTTGTAACAAAATCATCAAGTTTTTCATCTGACTCGCTTGGTAAATAAGCATCTGCACCATACGATTTTGCCATTCCCATGATTGAACTGCTCTCTACAGTATCTTTAAGATTACTTTTGTAAAAATCAGTGGCTTTATCATAATACATAGCAACATCGTTATCTGCCATACTCTTTTGAACAATAGGTTTTATGAGTTCTTTTAGAGATGTAGATGTATGTGCCTCAAAGTACTCTGTTGCAGCCTCATTTCCACCTGCAAGAATCTTTTTAGCATCATCCATGCTCATCTTATCAACAGCATCTATAAAGATAGAAGCTGTTTTTGGAGCGGCCTCAGTTGCTGCGGCATTCATCGAGTCTATCAAATCATCCGCTATTTTATCACCACCTGCACTTCTGATAAGACTTTCTGCTTTTGCTAAATTTCCAGGCAGAGGAATTCTTACTTTTTCATTATTAAGATATCCATCTTTTTTACTTAACTCTTTAACTCCATAATCAACACCTATTTTCAATGCTGATTTTAAGCCATCTCTCACCACACTATTTGAAAGAGTCGAAGAACTCTGCTTTGACTCTGTAGTAGTTTTTTCAGCGGGAGTAGTTTCAAGTAAATCATTTGCCAAACTTGAAAAATCAAATGCAAACGCCATGTTTGAACTTAGTAAGAGTGTAACGATAATAGAAGTGTTTTTCATATAGAAGCCTTTTTTTTAAAATATTAGCAAAATCTAATGACATAATAGTGTCAAATCTCTCTTTTTGTATCAAAAAATCTAATTTTACCTTCATTTGTATCTCTAATTTCTTTTACTTACTATGACTAAACTCCCTATAGATAATTATATAAGTAAAAGTTTTATTTTAATATTAATACTAATTATCAATTTAATATAAAATTAAGGACCTTGAAGATAATATTCCGATAATAATTATCAATACAAGGATAGAAATTGGACGCACTTAAAGAGATAGTTGACTATGGTATTTTAGGAATTTTGTTCTTTATGAGTTTTCTTACTATTACATATTCAATTGAACGAGTACTGTTTTATAAAAAAATCATTCTCAAAGACTACAAGACAAAAAATGAGATAGAAGTTGCACTTACAAATAACCTCTCAGCCATATCAATGATAGGTTCAAATGCTCCTTATGTTGGCTTACTTGGTACTGTAATCGGGATAATGGTCGTTTTTTACGATATGGGGATAAATAGTTCACTTGAGACTTCTGTAGTTGTAGTTGGTCTCTCTTTAGCACTTAAAGCAACAGCACTAGGTTTAGTAGTTGCCATACCATCTATGATGGTATATAGTGCATTTTTACGTAAAACTGATATCTTAATGGGGAAATGGGAAGATGAAGTCAATCAAACGATATGATGGAATAAATGTCGTTCCATTTATTGATGTACTTCTTGTACTTCTTGCTATAGTTTTTGTCATTTCAAACTTTATAGCCCTTGGAAAGATAGAAGTAAATCTAGCCTCATCATCTACAACACAAAAGATTAAAGAGGTTAAAAGAAATATTACCATTACAAAAGATCATCAACTTTTTATAGACGAAGTTGAGATTAGTAAAGAAGAGTTTTTAGACAAAGTAAAAAGTTTTAAGAGCGATGATAACATCATTATTGTATCAGATAAAAGTTCTGTTTATGAAGATTTTATCTTTGTAGTTGATGCTCTTAAAGAGAATGGTTTAGAAAAAATTTCTATGGCGGTAAAGATATGAAAGAGATACTCATAATAGATTCACAAGAACTTTTTGATGAAAAAAAAGTTGTACAGATTGTACATAATGAACAAACATATGTATTGCGTATTACTCGTGATAACAAACTAATACTTACAAAATAAAAGGGGCTAAACAATGAAAAAATTTCAATTAAGTGATTACAAAAAAGGTGTTGTTTTTTCTTTGTTCTTACATGCAGTTTTGCTTTTTGCAATCTTCTATGAATACAAAGAAGAGACAAAAGCAGCAACACTACCTCAACAAAAGGCACATACTATCTCACTTAGTAGTTTTACTATGCCTACTGAGCTACCAAAAGTAGCCAAACCTATAGAAAAACCAGTTCTAAAGAAACCTGTGTGTAAAAAGAAACCTACAGAGAAAAAAAAGAAGCTGGCCAAACAAAAAACAGATCATAAAAAATACAAAAAAAATATGAAACGAAAAGAGTTCGTTCAAAAAGAGAAGATAGAGAAACAAAAACCAGAACCAAAAGAAGAGATAAAAGAGGTTGCAGAAGTTACACCTCCTGAAAAACAGATCGAAAAAGAAGAAAAAGAGGTCCAAAAAGTAGCAGAAGTTACTCCAGAGAAAAAAACGCCAGTTGAAGAGATAAAAGAAGTTGCACAAACGACTCAAACGCAACAAGCTGTTACAAAAAAAGAGTCACAACAAATTTCTGCTGCTTCTTTAGAAAAAGAGTTCGTTGCAACAAACTTTGAAATTATTCGTGCCTTAATTTTAGAAAATTTAAAGTACCCATATATGGCAAAACGCATGAACCAAACTGGAATTGTTAAGTTGATGCTAGTAATTAACCCGCATGGAAAACTTATAAATGTTTCTTTAGAAGATTCTTCTGGTCACAAACTCTTAGATAAAAGTGCTCTCAAAGCAGCTAATTATCTAGCAGAAATGACTCTACCAGTTCCAAAAGCAACTTCAAGGATTATCCTACCGGTTACATTCGCTTTGAACTAAACAACATTATCAACAAAAATCTTAGCCAGCAAACGCAGGGTCAATATATATTCTCCTATATTTTCAGACCCATGCTTGTAGCCAGCCGTTTATACAAAAAATGGAGGGCTTAATGCCAAATTTAAATAGAAAAAAAATAATACTGAGTGCTTTATTGCCAACACTATTATATATGAATGCAAATGCAAGTGATTCTGATGTTTCACTTGAAGCTGTAAAAGTTGTAAGTGCTGCTGGATATTCACAAAAAGTTGTAGAAGCACCTGCAAGTATTACAGTGATAAGTAAAGAACAGCTCGAGGAGCGTTCATTTACAAACTTACTCGATGCAGTAAGAGAGACAGAAGGTGTTGACATTGGCGAGAGCCGTGACAAAACAGGACAGGGAACTGTAAGTATTCGTGGTATGGGTGGGGACTATACACTTTTTCTTATAGATGGAAAACGCCAGAACAATGTGGGGGATATCTATCCAAATAATTTTGGTGGAAGTCAACAAAGTAATATTCCACCTTTAGAGATGATAGAACGCGTTGAAATTATTCGTGGTCCTATGGCTACACTTTATGGTGCAGATGCAATCGGTGGTCTCATAAACATCATTACAAAAAAGGTATCTAACGAATGGGTTGCAACTGCAACTGTAAGTCAGACTCTACAAACTGATGATAACTATGGAAATGATAACACTATAGACATCGCTGTAATGGGTCCGATTATAAAAGACAAGCTAGGAATTGCTCTTCGTGCTAGTAAGTATGATAAAGAAGCTTCAAATCCAGAATATGCAGATGCTATAGACCCTGATGGTAATCTGGTACCACGTGAATTAGGCTTTGGTGGGGGTGGTAGAACAGTTCAAAATGACAACTACAGCTTAGGTGCTCGTCTTGCATATACACCACATCCAAAACATGAGATTGTCTTAGATATAGATACATATAACCAACAGTTTGACAACAGTGATTCACAACTTGGTACTGCTGATAGTTTAGCAAGACTTCCACGTGCAGGGTATGCAGAGGAACAAGAGTTTAAACGCTCAGAAGTGTCACTCTCTTATGAAGC